>Ga0326728_10005301_pt1 | contig 36487 bp, 28 predicted proteins | sample MB3enrmetagenome_FD_207602 | JGI IMG/M metagenome (GOLD analysis project Ga0326728, IMG submission 207602) | Lab enriched peat soil microbial communities from McLean, Ithaca, NY, United States - MB31MN | ecosystem: Environmental > Terrestrial > Soil > Wetlands > Peat | place: USA: New York...
AGGCTGCGGAAAGACTCCTGTAGCCTGTCATTCGGAGCGAACCGAAGTCCGATTTCGGGACCCCGATGGGGCCCATCGGACCCCAGAAATCGGGGAATCTCGGCAGTTGTCGTTTCAACGAACCACGGAGATCCTTGCTTCGCTTCGCTCAGGACCGCCTACGGCTCCTCAGGATGACAGTCAAAGGAGTTTTTCCGCAAAAAGACGAACTGAACAGGCAGGGCCCGGAAAGGCGCAGAAGGTGTGAAAGAATCCCCCGTAGGGGCACGCCATGGCGTGCCCCTACCAGAGTTCTCAACGGCTTACATGAGCAAAGATGATGCGCCCCCCGATTTTTTCACATCGTCGCAGCCTTTCCGCAAGGCGGGGCGGCAAAGCCGCCGAGCCACAAGGCAGCAGAGGAGTCAACCAGTGCACCCGAATTGAAATGTAGAAACTCGATAGGGGCGGCCACACGGGCCGCCCCCAACATCAGCTATTATCAAAGCAGGGTCACGGTGTAGAAACGGGCTGGGGCTTCGGGCGGAGAGGTGAGGGCTTTCTTGACGCCGCCGATTTCCACCTCTGCCCGGACGTAATAGTCCATCAGAGGACTTGCCTCGTGCCATTTGATCTCGTCGGCATAGGTGCGCCGCCCAGCTAAGCTCATGGGGGAGGGGTTCCACTTCTCGGAGTCCTTAGCACGAGTAAAGAGGGTCACGCCAGCCACTCGTCCCGCCCCTGCAACCACCGCGGAGATTCGCGCGTGCTCGCCGCTGCACAGGACTGTCGGCCGAGTAGGAACAAAGGCTCGAGGCATCGCTTTTGCTTCGGGCAGCCGCACTTCTGCAAACAGCCGCTCGGTTTCAGGCGGCAGTTCGCCGAGGAATTCTTTCATCGAGGCGCGCAAGCGATAGAGAGCCAGCCGCTCGTATTTGTTATGCATCGAAGCCAGTTGCCCAAGATCGTTTCTGGTGCTCACAATCTCCTGGTAATCGAGCAAGACCTCTCGAACCAGGGGCGCAAGCTTGAGCCAGAGCGGCACACCTTCGGCGGCTATCAGGTTACGCGCTTCCTCTGCCTTGTTCTGCCTCTTCAATTCATTCGCCTTCCGGAGTTTCTGATTCAGACGGAACGCCAGAGACCACGATTCAGAATAAGGAGTGAGGAACTCAACGAAGCGAGTGAGATAATTGAGGCGCTCGCGCTCCGCCGGACTCGATGCTGAATCGGTGAGTGCGCGAAGCTGATGCGCGACCTCAGCCTGCGATTGCTTCACGCTCTCGGCTGGCTCGTAATCGTTCCAGAACTGGAAGGCTTCATCGTAGTCGCCGGTATATTCGTGGATTTCGCTATGACCGTCTTCAATTTTGCCCGTCCATGAGCACAGAACCAGCCGGTCGCGGTCCGTGTCCTCGAGGACCTTCGCGAGTTTGGCGGCGCGTGGCTGGCGTGCCTGGGCCGAGGCGAAAGCTTGGAAGAATCTGGCCGGAGTCAGCTCCTTGTCCCAGGAATAGCCTGCCTGAAAACCGGCGTCCATATCCATGATGCGATGCCGCCAGTGGATGCCTAACAGGCCTTGGCATCCGTATTGTTTCGCCAAATCCATATCGCGCACGAAGCGGTTGACGTGGAACTGAGGCAACCACATGGCGGGATCGTCCTCGAGCCAGGGGATTGGCCAGCGCTCGCGCCCCTCGAGTTTTCCATACTCCTCGCTCACGGGATCCCAACCCAGATTGTCGTTGAGCGAGGTGAAGATGATGTCTTCCGGCAGCGACTTATGAAAGTAGGCGAAATGCCGGACCACGCCACCCCAGCCGGAAATCACCATTCGCTTTCCGGGGGCGTGGCGCTTCAAGAAATCGTGAGCTTGCTTAAAGGGAGTGACTGAGAGCGGGACGTTGGTTTTTTGGCTGGCCCAATTCATTCCTTCGTCTTCCCACAGCCAAACGTAGTCTAGCGTGGGATAGGCCTCGAGAAGCCGCCCCAGGCGTGCTTCCAGGATGTCCTTCGCCGCCACTGACTCAGGATCGATGCGCGGCCCTGGGATTTTGGGGTCGCCCGACGCGTAGTGGGATTCGGGAGGGGTCGCGCGGTAGATCTCATCCGGGACTTGATAAGGTTCAAACCCGACACCCGTGCGGATGCCAAGCTGTTTGGCATACTGAAAGGCCTCGCCCCACAGCTTCTGCGCGAATTCTTCAGCTTCCCAACAACTCCGGGCCTTGGTGGTGGCTTCCGCGCCGAAGACTTCGTCCACGAAAAAGTCCGCACCCCCCATGCCGAATCGGGAGGTTCGCTCCGGCAGATAGCCCCATCGGTTCGTGGCGGATGTGTCCGTATAGGCCAGGTGGCCCGCTCCGGCGTATTCAAAGGAAAGGAACGACTCGACCCACTGGTTCTCGCCCGAATAGACATGCACGCCAAGGGTGTTGAACCGCATCCGAACCATGGCCTCGAGGTAAGCGCGCCAATCTTCGCGGTTGTAAATGGTCACGCAATTGAGAAAATCAGGCCAGGGCACCAAGCCGCGCGTGTTGAAGCGCGGTTGCCCTTGCCAGGCATGGTCGGCGGGCGGAAGCTGGAGCGATCGTGCCGGCTCCAGCGGGTAGACTTCGCCATCCAGCCCGAAGAACGCACCCTGACGCTCGAGGAAGTCAAAGACCGCGTAAGGGACAGCCCGAGGCGAGGCAGCCTTCAACCGGATGTGAGGCGACTTGCCCTCGACGGACTCGTTCGAGATTTCGTAAGCCTCAGGATGTTTGAACGCTTCCTTCTCGACGGAGAGCGAGAAGACGAAGCCCGAGGTCGGCGGCGTGCCTTCGCCTAAGACAGCTTGGACGGGTTCGTGGACCAGTCCCAGGTTTCGCAGGCCGCGCGCCAACTCGCAGGACGCCAATTGCTCCGCAAAACCGGAATGAGCCTGGCGAACAATCCATACCACATCTGTCGATCCGAATTTTGCCCGCATCGTCAGGCCATTGGAATTTGATGCAGGAACGCCTTGGGTAAGAGCCGTAGGGTTCGGGCTTGCGGCCTTTGCCGACAAGGCCGCACCGGCCATCAAAGGCACTGCTCCCAAACCAAGCGCAGAGCCGTGAAGGAACTGCCGTCGTCCTATGCGTTGAAATGGTTTCATGATGTCACCTGTAGTTTTTGAGATATGCCATTGTATATACTGCCTGAAGATCGTGACCGCAATCCCACCCGATTACCTGCGCGCCAGGCATTAACAGGAGTCGCGCAGGACCCGGTACCGTTCATCAAATCCCTTCACCCGTCCGTTCGCTGTGTACACGATGACGGCGAACTTCGTGGAGTATTCCTGCAAAGGTTGCAGCCGAATGTCTCGCCCCATCTGGACCACTTGATCGAAACTGTCCGGGATTGCCGAATAAGGCTCCAGCGCGATGTTGTAAGTGCGTCCAAAGAATGGCGAATTATAAAAGCCCCGATACACGTTCCATATCAGCAAGTACGGAAACACGCGGAGTTCCCAGCTCATGCCAATACCGAGTTCCAGAACCGGATTGGTGACGGCGTACCACCCTTCCCGAAGGTTTTCAATATAGATATTGAATGCGGTTCCGCGCGCGGGCGGCATCGGCCGGCTCAAATCCACTAGCCTTCCTTCTTTGTCCGGCGCCATCGGCCACGCAAACTCCAGGTTGCACTCGAAGGGACTGTTCCCGGAGAAGTCAGTTTGGTACGTCAGCCCAGTTGCCCCTGCGGGTAAATCGATCAGGCACTCCTCATTGAGGAAAGGTTTGCCGAACGCCGGATGATGGCCCCACATCATGCTGAAGGCTTCGTCCGCTTCATTCCTAATTGTTTCCTCAAACAGGACATGACAGGCCCCAGAGGTGATCGTCATGGTCTTGGAGACAAAAAGAGGAGCACGCCGAAGGCGGACGGAAAACCGCACGCAGACTTTCTGCGGTGAGTCTTCCAGAATCTGATACTGCCAGGGGAGGAACATAACCTCCCCGTGAAAGCCGAGATTCGTGCCCTTGTAGTTGGTCGGGGCGGAAATCGAAGGAAGTAATTCCTGCCAGCCGCCTTCATACTGGTCAAGGAAGGAACCGCTCTCAAGGGCGCGCGTCACCGGGTTCTTGTTGAAGGCGTCCACGTCGACGGGGCTGCGCCACATGAAGTCCACGTCCTTCGGTTTGTACAGCAGCTCGATGATGTCCGTCCCTTTGTCCACCAAGATGGTCGTTCGAAGGAGTTCGTTCTCGAGGACTAGAGCGCTATAGCCCTTGTAGAGGACCTCATGGCAGCGGCATCCGTAATTGCGGTTGTGATGGTAGAAGTTATCATAAACCAACACGAGGAATCCTCCAGGCTCAGGATGCCAACGGTGATTGGCCGGGCGTTGCCCACGAAACCACGGTTTGATTCATTTCGGGCGCCGTGACCGGCCAGGTTAATTTCTTTCCTCCCGCGGTCTCGACCGCAATGTAGTACTCGATGTCATTCTGTACTGATGCCAGAGTACACTGATATACGCCGCGTGAAACGTGTGTCAGATCCCGCTTGCGGAAGTTGCCCTGCCCCAGCGGCCGCCAGTAGAGCGCAGCCAATTGGGCCGGTTGGTTGTCGAGCACGATGACCTTGAGTCTCAGCGCCTCGCCTTGCTCGAGCAGTGTCCGCAACGTGGGGACGATCAATCGGGGCTGGCCCCGATATTCCTTGGGCGCCAGCGCTTGAGGCGGCAGCGCCTGCCCCAACACGTCGGCAATTTCCTGCCCCGTCTTCTCGATCCCCAATAGGTTATTGTGCCCCTCCCAATTCAGCACCGCCTCGATACCGCTGATTTCGGTCACCGTCGCTAGCAGCAACCGATACGCTTCGCCGATCTGGGCGACGAGCTCCGTGTACACGGGCAGCACCACTTCGCGAGTTAACGTGCGTCGCTTCTCGGCGTCGCCTTCCAGGCGGGTCTGTTTCAGGGCATTCTCCAACCGTCCCCAAGTGCACTGCGCCTGCGCGGTGGCGCGAGTGTAGCGGAACTGGTTGAGCCAAAAATCGAATCGCTCCAGGTTGCCCGCGCCGTGCACGGCTGGGCGTAGCGTCTCAAATTGATCCACATACACGAATTCCTGCTGCACGAATTCCCAGGGCCGGTCATCCGGCCTTAGGCCGCCCGCACCACCACCGTTGACGCCCGTCCAGGTGCTCACCAGCGGGATGTTCCCGTCCAGAGCCGAAAAAACCGCGGCGGCCCTGTGAGCTACTTCGGGGCCAAAATTAGCCTTCGTCCAGTCTCCGTAAAAGTCGTCAACAGGCAGGCCGCGCGGCTCGAAGCTTGACCCGGGCTTACCCCACAAGAAGGTGTGGCTGGGGCGGTAAGCAGGCTTGTCGCCCTTATAATCCTGGTAGTCGCTGCCACCACATTTCACACGACGAGAGTAATTCTCGCCAGTCGCTTCGATCCCGCAGAGCAGGGGCTGGCGTTTTTTCGGCGTAAAATCGATGCGGAGCCAGCCATCCACGACTTCGATTCCCTCGAACCTGCAGTCAGTAGCAGTGGAGCGGCCGGAACGGGCAAAGATATCCAGAGATTCCAACACCGCCTTGCCTTGCAAGGCGACATCAAAGACTCTCTCTCCGGCAGAGTTGAACAGGGGTTCGATGAACTTCAGAGTCACCTGGTACTTTCCCTTCGGAAGGCGCAGGCGATAACCTGTCAGTCCGTACCAGAAGGTTCGATAGAGCGTGTCATCCTTGGTGCCGGTGATCGCTTGGCCCTCGGGAACAAACTCGGTGGGAGTAGCGCTGGGATTCCAGCCCAGACCCTCAACCGTAGCCTCTCGGCTGACGGGTCCCTCGATGAAAAACGTGCTGGCCGGCGGAAGCGGGTGAGGCTTGCCAAACTCGGGATTCCAGCCCTTTTGATCCCATCCCGCCTCTGCCAGCGCTGCCGCAGACGGTTCGGTAGTGAGTGTCCGGTACAGCAGCGCCAGCAGCGCATTGCAACCATACGCGAGGGCACCGGCCAAATGCGTTATCGTTAACGCACGGGAAGGGTTTCTATCACCGGCGGCCGGCGTTGTCAAGTGTTTTTTGCTGCTGCTTGCCGGCTTGAGCTTGTGTCCCACGCCAGAAGTCGATTAAAGAAGTCACCCCGCGGAGCGGGCACATTCGCATGCCGGCGGGCCCGGGCTTCGCAGCACAGACCCTGTAACTGCGCGACCACCCACTTATTTAGTGACGCTGCAGCTCCATCAAGTTTGCCTACCGCGATTCGTTGGTTTTGATCGAGGATACGAGCGCGCTCTACACGTCAACGCGTGGAGCGAATCAGGCGAGGACCTGTCGATCTAAGGCAGCGACGGCCGCGCTCGAAGCAGCCAGCTCATTCGCCGCGGGATTCTGGCTAGGCACAGGCTTCAAGTGGCGGGTCTCGCGGAACAGGTAGAGGTTAGACCGCATCACGATGGCGGGGTTCAAATAGTAAGCGGTGGGGATTGGACGGCCGTGAAGAGCGTGTTCGACAATCAGCCGTACCGCCGTTTGCCCTTGCACGTAGGGGCGCTGGTAAATGGAAGCGTGAATGGTCCTTTGCTCGAAGAACGGCACCATTTCCTCGAAAAGGTCTGTAGCGATAAGGTGCACCTTACCCGCAAGGCCGCGCGCGCGGAGGGCATGGCAAACCGGCAGGCAGGTCACGATATTCACGTAGAGGCCGGCGATGTCCGGGTACCTTTCCAGCACGTCCAGACATCCCCGAAAAGTCTCATCATTGTCTTCATGCCCTTCTACGACTTCAACGACGCTGCCGCCGTCGCAACATTGCGGGAACATGGCGCGGAAGCCTTCAGTCTTTTTCCGATGGTCCTCAGTGCGCAGCATTCCGGTGATTACTGCAACCCTTGCCCCGGGAGCAACAGCCCACCCCATCATCTCGGCCGCCAATCTCCCGCCTAGATCGGGATCAACACAGACCACGCAGGAGCGCGAGCTCCCCGGCGCATCCGAAACCGCGCAGACGACTCGTGTGTTGTTTGCTTCGGCCTCGTCGATCAGCGGCTGGATGCGATGCGGATCGCCGGGCGTAATGATCAGCGCATTGACGCCGCTCTGAAGCATTTCCTTGACACGCTCGCATTCGCGCGCACCAAGTTTGTCGATGGGCCGGTACAGGACCTCGGCCCCCAACGGCTCAAATCGACGGCTTTCATCCAGGATTCCGTCGCGCAACTGATCGTAAAAGAAGTGTGTTTCACGAGGGATGCAGACACCAATCTTCACGTTGGCGCGACCGACCGAGAGCATGCGGGCGGCAAGGTTGGGGGTATAGCGCACTTGCTGGGCGATCTGGAGAACCTTTTTGCGCGTTCTTTCGCTGACCCGTTTGCGCCCATGCAGCGCACGGTCAACGGTCCCGATGGATACCCCGGCGAGTTCAGCTATTTGGGGGATCCCCACTTTCCTTTCCTTGGCTCTCTCTCCCCGTTTCTGTCGTCCGCTCTTCACGCCCTATCAACTCCACACTCGGCTCAACAAACAGAAACCGTATCCTCGCACATCGTAAACATTGCCGGATTCTAGATTCCGTCTGGGTTACGTGTCAAACAGTTTCGCGGGTGGATAGCCGCAAGCCCATGAAAACTTCCTCCAGAATCAACCTTGACCCCATTCTTGCGGAAGCGGAAGTCTACCTCCTCTCGGACTAACCGGGTCCTCCCCTCATGCCCGCCATACGCCTGGGATGGGCTGCTGACAATACTGGCATTTGTTGTTGTGGATATGCACCGTGCCCACGGTGTATCCGGTGCGTTCCACTACAATCTTGCGGCACTTGGGGCAATAGGTATTCTCGGCCGGGTGGCCTGGCACGTTGCCGACGTAAACATAGTGGAGACCCTCCGCGTCGGCGATGGCTTTGGCGCGCTCGAGCGTTTCCACCGGCGTGGGAGGAAGGTTCTTGAGGAGATACTCGGGATGGAAGCGCGTGAAGTGGACGGGAACGTCGGGGCCCAGTTCGGATCTGACCCACTTGGCCAGCCCGTGAAACTCCGCATCGCTGTCGTTCAAAGTGGGTATCACCAGATAAACAATCTCATTCCATACTCCGTGCTTGCGAATAGTCACCAGTCCGTCGAGCACCGGCTTCAATTCACCGTTCACTACTTCCTTATAGAACTTCTCGGAATAACCTTTAAGGTCAACTTTGATGGCGTCCACCTGACGGCACAGTTTCTCGAGCGGCTCTTGCTGGATGTACCCGCCGGTGACGACGACGCTTTTCACACCCAGCCTGTGCGCTGCTTCGGCAGTATCGGCGACGTATTCGTAGAACACTACCGGCTCGCTGTACGTGTAGGCGATGACAGGGCAATTGTTCTGCTGAGCTAACACCGCCACGCGCTCCGGGGGGGCGTAGTTCGATCGGACCTGCTCAGGGCGGACCTGGGAGATATCCCAGTTTTGACACATCTTACAGTTCACATTGCAGCCGGCGGTCGCAATGGAGAAGGCGACCGTGCCGGGGAGAAAATGAAAGAAAGGCTTCTTCTCGATGGGATCAATGTGAGCCGTCACCACGCGCGAATGCACCAGGGTGTAGTAGGTGCCGCCGCGATTCTCGCGCACGCCGCAATAGCCGCGCTCCCGGTCGTCGATGGCGCAACCGCGCGGGCAGAGCTTGCACTTTATTTTCCGGAAGGCCTGTTTCTCGTAGAACCTGGCCTCCTTGACGAATTGCGAGTCGTCTTCCGCAAGCGGAGCCGCGAATAGGGGGACGGCATTCTGGTGCCCGATTACCGCTCCGGCACAGGCGGCGAGGCAGGGAAGGGAAGCCGCTCTGAGGAAGGAGCGGCGGTCGCAGGCGAGGCCGGCGGGTTCTGTCGGCGGCACTTGCGCCTCAAGGAGCCGCAGATCATATTTGGTTGCCATCGGACTTCAACCTCTGGTATTCCAAATTCCGAATTCAAGATCCAAGAGTCAAACTTCCACCACCTTGATGAATTTTGGATCGTCGGTCCCCAGGCGATGCTGCGCGTCGGCGGCGGTGGAAATGTAAGCCGGCTCGCGCTTCATCTCCTGTAGCGATTTCATGCCCACCTCGGCCCGCTTCTTTTCGATGATTTGCCAGCCAGTGTAGTCCAAGGCTACCGGATCGTGGCTGACGAGCAAGCCATTGTACGGCCAGGTCCAGTGGGGCATGAAAGAAGGCCCGCCCTCGTACTGCGCGGTTGTGGCGTCGCAAATATGCAGGCGCACCTTTTGACGAATGGGCGGCAGCATGTTCACGTCGGCCACGTAGGGATTGCATACATTCACGTGGTATTTGTTGGGGTTGTGGATAGCGCCAAACATGCTTTTGAGTGCAATGGTGACGCCCGCGATGCCGTGATCCTTGAGCACGGGCAGGTTGATAACGGCATCGCAGGCTTGGGTAAGGGTCTTCGCGACCAGACTTCCGACACTTCCGAAAGTGGCCAGCTCCTCTTCGAATCCCAGCACGTCGTTTCCGAAACAGCGAATTCCGGAGCCGCGCTCCACGATCTTGAAGCGCGCGCTCTCGAGGTCGGAATTAAGCCGGTCCCAGATGACGATCTCCTTGATGCCTGCCTGTTGGAGGCGCTCGCAGATGGCGTTTACCAACTCCGGGCGCGTGCAATTCCCTCTGCCCGCGAGGCAGTTAACCTTGAGCCCGACCACGTCGCCGGGCCGCACGACCTTGCGCCACGCCTCCAGCGGCGAGTCGCAGTCGTGCAGGGCCTGTATGGCGCGGTCCAGGCAGTTGATGAGCCGTGCAGAATCCAGGCTGGTGGGCGTGGAGCGGAGATTGGGGTCGCGGGAGATGACCAGGCGAGATTGAGGAGGAACTGCGGCAAAGGTCCCGTGGGAGCCGAGCCAGCCCTGTGCTCCATCTGCAAGCAGGGCTCCGCCGATAGTGACAGTTTGTCTGAGAAAACTACGGCGAGATTTCTTGCCGGTATGTGTAGGCATGCTATCTTGCCCCATCTCGTTCCTCGCCAACCGGGAGGCGAGGCAGAAGCAGGTTCTTTCCCCCCACTTGGAGAGCGTTACATAATGACCGATGCATGCTCGTGTCCAAACCCTCCAGAGTCCGGAAGTTGAAAGTCGAGAGTTGAGCGCTGCGGGATCGACAGGGGAATTGGAATAGGGGTCTCATCGTGGCGCTCGAGCTCCCCGGAACGTTCTTTGTTTTCATAGACATTCCCGGATCGTTCGTAAGATTTTGGAGTCAAGGACTCGAGAAGTCGGGGAGTCAAGCAACCAACTGCTCTGTCAAGGGCTGTGATTGGGGTTTCCGGTCGGCTCCTGCCGCCCGCCCCTCGACTCTTCAAGTTCTTGGACGCTCGACTTTTTGACCTCCTCCTTTGTTTTCATAGACATTCCCGGATCGTTCGTCAAATTTCCTGGTGCCGATCTTCAGGTCGGCACCTCGGTTGAAGCCTCCTCTCATACCGACCTGAGGCCGCCGGGACTCAGGGGGTTACGGGCTTCTCCGGAACTGTGCCTCGCAAAGGGTAGCCTTCCAGTCCGGCCCCAGTCAGACACTCTAGCCTATCCTGCTGGGTTTGTCAAGAGACAAAAAGTCCGGTGGCGGTCTGCTTTGCGGTGGGAGGCGGATTCCCCCCTCGATGAGGGGTTCCGGCGAGTCATCGCAGGGGCGCCTCGGATGGCTGCGCCGGAGCGGACGGGAGGGCGGCCTCTACAAGCGGGCGCACACGACTTGCATCGCGACGTGCAACAGGATCATGTGGGCGTCTTCGGCCTTTTGCATGTCGTGCACGGGGGCGAGGATCGGGGTTCGCACCGCAGCGGCGAGTTTTCCGCCATCGAAGCCGCATAGGCCGACCGTGTGAGCGCCATGGCTATTCGCGTAGCCGATGGCCTTGAGGACATTGGCAGAGTTGCCGCTGCCCGAGATACCCACCACAAGGTCGCCGGGCTGAAGGAAGTTCCGCAACTGCTCGACGAAAACATCCTCGTAGGCGACATCGTTGGCATAGGCTGTCATTGTGGCGAGGTTATCGTTCAGAGAGATCCCACGGAAGCGTTTTTGGCGGCCGTAGGACACGCCTTTGTTTAGATCGCAGATGAAATGGGAAGCGGTTGACCCGCTGCCTCCATTTCCCATAAAGAACACCTGGCGATCGTGATGATAGGCATCTTCGAGGAGGTGGATAAACTCCTCGAAGCGCTCTCGAGAGATGCCCTCGAGGGCCTTGCTCAAGCCTGCACAGTAGTCTGCGAGATATTGTTGAATCATATTCTAGAATTATAACATTCCGGTTTATCGATCAGGAATTCAGCCGCCGCCAACAAGTTAGGGACAGTCACGAGCGGGGCGTGTGGCAGCTTTTCCGGCGCGGCCACGGGCGTGCCGGAGACCATAATCGCGGGGCAACCCGCCGCGTGTGCCGCCAGGAGATCGCTTTCGGTGTCGCCAACAAGGACGGTGCGGTCAGGGTCGAAGTGGTACTCCGCCTGGGCACGCCGCAGCAGGCCCGGCTTCGGTTTTCGACAGCCGCAGCCATCCTCCGCGCGGTGGGTGCAGTAGTAGACACTGAGTATTCGTCCGCCCTGCGCCTCAACCTCGGCGATGAACCGGCCTGTGATTTCGTCGAGGTCAGAAGCAGTCATTAGACCCTTTCCCACTCCGGCTTGGTTCGAGACGACGATGACTCCGTAATGGTTTTCATTCAAGAGGCGCAAAGCCTCGAGAGCGCCGGGCAGAAAAACAAACTTCTCCCAGTAGGTAACATAACCGGAGATAATTCGGCGGTTGATTACTCCGTCGCGGTCAAGCAGAACGAATCCGGACATTGCACTCTTCCCCCTCGGGTCACTGTCAGAACTCCATCTCCTGGTCGCTGCGCCGAAGGGGCTGAGAATCATTAGCAGTGGGTGAAACCCGCGGAGACCGTCGATCATTGCTTTTCGGCCCCTGCGGGGTCGAACATGTTGCACTGCTAGCGGCCCGTAGCTTGCAACTACGGCTAATGAGCTTGTTCCCCTTCGGGAAACTTTATATCTCTCGGATTTGTGCTTGGCTCTCCCGTTCGAGATAGCGTTTCAGTGCATCCTGCCAAGGCGGGAGAAGGCCGAGGCCTTCGCTTTCCAGGCGCCTGTGGGCGAGTCGAGAGTTTCGCGGCCGAAGGGCAGGCCGGTCCGAGGCCGAGGTCGGAATAGCGACCAGTGGAGTGTGGCACAGTCCCGCCTGGCGAAGGATCTCGCCGGCAAAGTCGAACCAGGAACAGCAGCCTCGGTTCGTTGCGTGATAGATGCCGGGCTTTCCTTTCATGACAATCTGTTCCAGTTTGTCAGCCAAGTCCACAGTGTAGGTGGGCGCTCCAAACTGGTCTTCCACTACGCGCAGTGGATTTCCCCGCCGGGCCCGCTCCAGAATGGTGCGAACGAAGTTCTTGCCCATGGGGCCGAAGAGCCACGAGGTTCTGACAATCCAGGCTGCCGGAAGTAATTCCGCGACGTACTTCTCGCCTTGCAGCTTGCTCGCACCGTAAACGTTGAGCGGGTTGGGAATGTCGTTCTCTACGTAGGGAGTTGGCTTGCGGCCGTCGAAGACATAGTCGGTGCTAATGTAAAGCAAAGGGACGGAGGACTCACGGCAGGCCATCGCCACGTTGCGAGTGCCTTCCGCATTCACCTGGAAAGCGACCTCGGGGCGCTGCTCACAGTCGTCCACGGCGGTGAAGGCGGCGGTGTGGATCACGGCGTCAAGCCCGGCGCCGAGTATCTCTGCTTGCACAAGTTGCAGATTGGTGATGTCGACCTCCGGCAGGTCCGCGCCAACCACTTCGTGGCGCACCTGGAGGAGAGCCGAAAGGTCGCGGCCCAACATGCCCTTGCTGCCGGTAATCAAGATTCGCATGAGTCGTTACGACATTGGCGAAAAACTTCGCCGGGCGTCAACCTGAGCCAAGGGAAGAAACTATGCAGTACGTCGCCCGCTGGAGAAATCAAGGAGCAACTGCGGAGATCCTTCGCTTCGCCCAGGATGACAGTCAAAATCCTTAGGATGACAGCGACCGGCACTGACTACAGTTGAGCGAGGGATTTCCCCCGGTTCTCGTAGAATTTCCGGTAATAATCCCTGTACTCTCCGCTCTTGGTTTTCCGCACCCATTCGGGGTGCAGGCGGTACCACTCGACAGTTCGGAGCAACCCTTCTTCGAACGTCACGGCGGGCTTCCAGCCCAATTCCGCGCGGATTTTGGAGCTATCGAGCGCATACCGGCGATCGTGTCCTGGCCGGTCCTCGACGAACTCGATTAGATCCCCAGGCTTGCGCAAGATTTGCAAGAGCCTGTGCACCACGCTCAAATTCGTCACGCCTTGCCCATATCCGATGTTATAGATTTCGCCCGGACGGCCCGCTTCGAGGACCCGGTCGAGAGCGCGGCAGTGATCCTCCACAAAAATCCAATCACGTTCGTTGAGACCGTCGCCGTAGACGGGAAGGGGCTTGCCTTCGAGGGCGTTGGTAATCATCAACGGCAGGAACTTCTCCGGGAATTGGAACGGGCCGTAGTTATTCGAGGAACGCGTCAGGAGGGCGGGAAAACGGTAGGTCTGCCAGAAGCTCCTGACCAGCAGATCTGAAGCCGCCTTGCTCGCCGCGTAGGGACTGTTCGGTTGCAGAGGAGCGTGTTCATCGGCTGTCACGCCACGCGCCAGACTTCCGTAGACTTCGTCGGTGGACACGTGCACGAAGCGGGAAAGCTTGGCGCGCCGCGCCGCTTCCAGGAGCGTCCAGGTGCCCTGGACGTTAGTGCGAATAAACTCGCGCGCGTCGGCGATGCTCCGGTCGACATGACTTTCCGCAGCAAAATGCACCACCGCGTCGACGCGCTCTTCCAGGGCATCCCTCACGGCGCCGGCATCGCAAACGTCACCCAGGACGAATTTGTAACCGGAGTGCGATTGCAGGTCGGAGAGATTATCCAGGTTTCCCGCGTAGGTTAACTTGTCAAAATTAACCACCGCGCTTTCAGGATGGGCGCTCAGAAAGTAACGAATGAAATTGGAGCCGATAAAGCCGGCGCCGCCCGTGACCAGAATCTTCAAAACTCACACTCCCAAGCTCAAGAGACTTTATTCGCTCCCCCTTGTGCAACCAGATTCGTGGCGCGCAAGAGAGAATCGAAAGTCCCGGCGTCGGTCCACCAGCCATCCAGCATGCTGTAGGTGAGCGTGCCATCGGCCAGGAACTGATTGTTCACATCGGTGATCTCGAATTCTCCCCTAGCGGAAGGCTTCAGCTTTCGAATGCGGTCGAACACCGTGGCATCATACATGTAAATGCCAATCACGGCGTAGCGTGACTTGGGCTCCTTGGGTTTTTCTTCGATGCGCACGATTCGCTCGCCTTCAAATACCGGGACGCCGAAACGCTGCGGGTCGGCAACTTCCTTCAGAAGGATGTGAGCTCCCCTTTCCTGTTTCCTGAACTTCGCACACGCGGCGGTAATATTCGTCTCGATAATATTGTCGCCGAGAACTACACATATCTTCTCGCCGGCGGCGAAGTATTCCGCCAGGCGGAGGGCGTCCGCAATCCCGGCTTCGCCTTGCTGATAGGTGTAGTTGATATGCTGGAGACCGAAGTCTTTTCCATTGCCGAGCAATCGCAAAAAGTCACCCGCATTTTGTCCTCCCGTCACCAGGAGGATATCCGTTATCCCGGCATTCACCAGCGTCTGGATGGGGAAAAAAACCATGGGACGGTCATACACGGGAAGAAGGTGCTTGTTCGTAACCCGCGTAAGAGGGGACAGTCGCGAACCGATGCCGCCCGCCAGTATGACGCCTTTCATGCGGTTGCACTCCGAGATGGAGCTCCGGAAACCGTGGCCTTGGATCCAATGCCCAGCACGACCGCAAAGAGCAAGGCGTTGGCTGGGATCTGCAAATTGAAATCCATAGTGGAGTGAACGAGCAAGGCCGCGGTGCTCCCAATACACGCCAGAAGAACCGAGCGGCGGTAGGGATTCCGCGCTCCGGCGTAAGCCAGGATCATCTTGATCAACAACCAAAGGATGGGGACGAAGAGCAGAACCGCGCCGGCAATTCCCGTGTCCGTCGCCACTTCCAGATAATCGTTGTGCGCGTGGTCAACCTGGAGTTCGAGCAAGGAAGTCTGATAGCGGCGGAAAGCCACCGGAAAAGTTCCCAAGCCTGTACCCACGGCAGGATAATCCTTGAGAATACCGCTGGCCTGTTTCCAGATGGTCGTCCGCGCATAAGGGCTCCCCGAAGGCGTGACTGATTCGAATCGCTTGACGATGGGGTCGAGACCGATCCAGACGGCGTATGTCAGAGAACAGGCTATAACGAGCAAGGTGATAACCATCCAGGCCCGACGCCCTTCTCCCAACAGACCTAGTAATCCCATTAGAATAAGACCCGTCAATACTGAAAAGATGCCCATGCGCGAGCGGGAAAAGACCACCCCAACTAGCAGCAGGATCACGACGAACGCATAGAAGACAATTCGTGGGTCGAAGCCTGTCCGGCCGGGCCGCCCTCCCCACCTTTCCCCCCCGCCATGGCCGGGCCGGGACTGAAGGTTGTAGAAGACCATCATCGCCGCAAAAGGAATCACAAGCTCGAGCAGCCCGGCAAAATGGTTGTGATTGATGTAAGTCCCGGTGGCTTCCTCTGTGTAGAATTGCTTGGTAATGCCAAAAATCTTCTGGTAACCGGTCAGATACTGGACAATCCCGTAGCCGGCTTCAAATGTTCCCAACACGATCAGGCCGGGCGCCAGGGCGCTCCTGCCTTCTCTAGGCTCAAAGGAATACGCGGCCAAAATGAAAGCTGCCAGGTAGGCGAGCAGCTTGACGAATCCGAACAGTGTGTCGTGCGGATAGATGCTTAGAATCGCCCAGTGCGCAGCCCCCGGCACGAGGGCAGCTTCAACGTCAAAGAACAAACGGTTCGGCGAGAGCCAGGATACGATTCTCACCGGAAGGGGAATTGTCTGAATAAACACGAGGCACAGGAAGGGAATTATCCACAGTGGAACCGGAAGGTTTATTTTCCCCTCGCCGGTTTGTTTGATCAGCACCACTGCGGACAAGAGGAAGAGAGCAGCCTCCACAGCGCTGTAAGCGGGAGGTTGCACAGCCCCGAAGGCGAGGGCAGACCCTGCAATGATCAGCAAAAGACCCCATTGAATGATTCGCTTCACTTATTCTCCTCGAAAAGCCGGCGTAATAACCGCAGACCTCACAGTTGGAGGTTCGCCAGAGTGACCAATAACACGGATTCACTAGCTAAGTCAGGTTCGTGACCTACGGAGTGCTCAACCCCGACAGGGGCGGAACAACTTGGCCCAGGGCGAACGCCCTGCCCTAATAGGCGTTCTTACTGAAGAAGCCTCGCCACAGGGTAAGCCAAATGATCTTCATATCGAACCAGAGAGACCAATTGCGCAAGTAGTAAAGGTCATGCTCCACACGTTTGGCAATGGATGTGTCGCCTCGCCAGCCGTTGACTTGAGCCCACCCCGTAATCCCCACTTTCAGGTAATGGCGTGTGTTGTATCGGGCAACGTCATCCTGAAACTTCTTGACGAAGTAGGGCCGTTCGGGCCGCGGGCCGACGACGCTCATGTCGCCTCTCAAGACGTTGAAGAACTGGGGAAGTTCGTCGAGATTAGTGGCCCGCAGAAAGGCGCCCAGTTTGGTCCTTCGGGGGTCGTCGCTAGTTGTCCATCGTGTGTCGCTTTCTCCGGGATGGCCGGCGCTCATGGTCCGGAACTTGTATACGCCAAACAATCGTCCATTTAAGCCGACACGGTCCTGGACAAAGAGAACCGGCCCCGGAGAGGTCAGCCGAATGGCCATCGCAATCAGCAACATCAAAGGGGCTGTCAGGATGGCGACGACCGTCGCAAAGATCAGATCAAAAGACCGTTTCAGAATCGTGTAGGCGACCGCCTCGGAGGGTGTGGCGCTCAAATCCAGCAAAGTGGTATCGCCGGAATGGAAGATGGTATTGCGAAATGAGATATCAGGGCCCAGGTCCAGGATCGCTTTAACGGGGACACTGAGGCGCTCCAACTGGCGGACCATGCCCGAGGCCTCCACGAGGAGCGGAAGAGGGACGGCGATCAGCACATCGTCGGCGCGGGGTTGTACAGCCATGGTGTCGAGCGCCTCGAGTTCGAGCAAGGGCTTACAAGCCGGACTCGGGGTTTGTCCTGGCAGGCGAACGAATCCCTCCACGCTGCACGGGATCACCATGGACTGGAGGAAGGAGTGGAGCGCTCGCTCGGCATATTCGTCGGCCCCTACCACAAGCAGGCGGGAGCAGTTTTCACCCTTTCGCCTCAGGCTGTTCAGGTAGGCCCGAAAGGCCGCCTGGGCGAGGATGACGAGCAAGAAGAGCAGCACGCCGCTGTAGACGACGAAGAGGCGGGAGAAGCTGAAATTCCGGTAGAAAAACGAGGCGGCGGTTACCGCGGTGTAAGCAGCCGCGCTGGCCAAGAATGCGCGGCGGACTGCATCCCAGGCGGGAAATAAGCGATCCACGCGAGAAAGGTCAAAATGCTCGACCACCACAGACCATGCCAGGACAGCCAGAAGCAGCAGACCGAAATATCCATGAGGGTCGATTGCTTGCACTGAACCCGACACGGGGATGAAGCCGGTGGCAAAACGAAGGTAAGCTGCGGCGCCAAAGGCTGGAAGCGGCAGCATTAACACCGACAGCCGAAGTGCGAACTCGATCTGGTTGAGACGTCGTCGGATCAACGCTTTACTTCCGGTACCCTTTGGGATACTTCTGCATCCACGCCCAGGCAGACCGAATGATGTTCTTAAGGTCCGAGTTCCGGGGTTGCCATTTCAACTCCCGGCGCAGTTTTCGTGCGGTCGCAACCAGGACCGCCGGGTCGCCGGGGCGTCGTCCGCTCACCTGGACTTCGAGCTTGCGTCCGGTGACTTCCTCGACGGCTTTCAGAACCGCCCGAATCGAATATCCTTTGCCGTGACCCACATTATATATCCGCGAACCCAGTTTTGAAAGAGAGTGCAGGGCCAGGATGTGAGCTTGGGCAATGTCCAGAACGTGCACGTAATCTCGCACGCAGGTGCCGTCCGGGGTCGGATAATCGTCACCATAAATCTGGAAAGCGCCTTTCGAGCCGGAGGCGGCCGCAAACAAACGAGGCAGAAGATGGGTCTCCGGCCTGTGGTCTTCGCCGAACTCGGCAGTTGCCCCGGCGGCATTGAAATACCTCAAGGCAGCAGACTGAATTCCGTATGCGTTGTGGTACCAGGTCAGCGCCCGTTCGATGACGAGTTTGGTTTCACCGTAGGGGTTCACGGGGTTGGTGGGATGATCCTCCGGGATAGGAACAATCTTAGGCTCGCCGTAGACGGCGGCGCTGGAGGAAAAGATCAGCCGCTGGATCTTCAACGATGCCATTACTTCCAGAAGCGCGATCGTGCCCCTGACGTTGTTGGAATAGAACAGATGAGGATTGCGAACTGACTCCTCCACAAGGGCGCTGGCTGCAAAGTGCATGACGGCCTCTATGCTGTACCGCTTGCACACTCGCTTGAGTTTTTCGGTATCCGCAATGTCTCCCACCACAAGTCGAGCGCCGCTGGCCACCGCCTGGCGGTGCCCCGCGCTGAGATTGTCGTAGGTGACCACGTGGTTACCTTGCTTCACCAGTTCCGCAGCGCAGACACTGCCCACATAGCCAGCCGCGCCTGTAACGAGAATGTTCATAGGTCAATAAGCTCCTTGGCGATTCACGATTTTTCCCACTCGCACCGCTGAGGCGCCAGGCCGCCTCCGGCCGCAATCCAAATTCAAGATTCCAAATTCACGAAGCAGCGGAGTGCAACAACTTGATCAGAGAACACAAACTTACAAACTTGCATTTCAGAGGCGCAGAGAATGGAATCAAAATGTCCTTTCTCCGTCTCTCAGCCATTCCACGGTGAGCTTCCGGTCTTTTCATACCTTCAGTTTGACCCTCTCCTTCCAATAGTCCGTGAGTTCTCGCAGCGTGTCCGTCAGCTCGAGACGAGGTTCCCAGCCGACCGCAATTTTGGCTTTCGAAGAATCGCCCCAAATCTCAGCCGCGTCATGCTTGCGGAGCGAGGACTTGTCGACTGAAACCTGAACTGGTTTCGAGGCGAGAGCGCTCAGCATGTCCAGGATGCGCTGTATCGAGACGGAATGGCCCGAACAGAGCTGGTAGACTTCTCCCGGCGCGCCGTGTTCCAGTAGATCGAAGTAGCCCCGCACGATGTCGCGCACGTCGCTGAAGTCGCGCACAGCATTGATATTTCCGGCCACGATCGCGGGAGAGCGCAAACCCAATTCGATTTCCGCCACCTGTCGGGCAAAGTTCGAGCAGACGAATCTGGAGGACTGCCGGGGGCCAGTGTGATTAAAAGGTCTGACGCGGACAATGGGCAGCCCATAACTTCGGAAGAACTGCAACGCCAGTAGCTCCGCGGCGGCCTTGCTTCCCGCGTAGGGGTTGACGGGGCACAGTTCCATCTCTTCCCGCAGCGGGAGTTTCTCCTTAGGAACTATGCCATAGACCTCGGCTGAACTAACCAGAAGAAATCGACAGTCCATCCCTACCCGGAGCCAGGCTGAGAGAAGGTTGAGGGTGCCCGTGAAATTCACAAGGTAAGTCTGCTCTGGGTCCCCGAACGACTCCGCCGGCGAAGAAAACGCGGCAAGGTGATAGATGCGTTGGGGCTTGAGCGACTCGATTACCTCGCGCACGCGGTCGAATTCGCGCAGATCCGCGCCAACGACTTTGAGACGACCCTTGATGTGCTGGAGGTTGGCGCAGTCGTCATTCACAGCGAGGAGGCCAATGACCTCTTCGCCTTTGCCTAGAAGGTATTCAGCCAGATGAGAACCTGCAAAGCCCGCACATCCTGTAATCAGCGTCTTCATTCCGCCTCTAGCCGCGCCAGATCTTCGTCCACCATCATCTTGACAACCCCCTCGAAACTCACCTTGGGTTTCCAGCCCAACTCCTGCCGGGCTTTAGTAGAGTCGCCCAGCAGGTGATGTACCTCCGCCGGGCGCAGCAAGGCCGGGTCTACTTCCACGTAATCCCGGTAGTCCATGCCCAGGTGGCCGAAGGCGATTTCCAGAAGTTGGCGTACAGAGTGGGCTACTCCGCTGGCTACGACATAATCTTTCGGTTTTTCCTGCTGGAGCATCTGCCACATGGCCTCGACGTAATCGCCGGCGAATCCCCAGTCGCGTTCGGCGTCTAGGTTTCCCATCTTGAGCTTTGTTTGCCGGCCCAGTTTGATCCGCGCCGCGCCGTAGCTCGCCTTTCGGGTGACGAATTCCAGGCCGCGCCGGGGCGACTCGTGATTGAACAGAATTCCTGAACAGGTGAAAAGGCCGTAACTCTCCCGGTAATTGACGGTAATCCAGTGGCCGTAGAGCTTCGCCACGCCATAGGGGCTGCGCGGATAGAAGGCCGTGTTTTCATTTTGCGGGCTCTCGCGGACCATGCCGAACATCTCGCTCGAGGAGGCTTGGTAGAAGCGTATTTTGGGATTCACTAACCGGATCGCCTCCAGCATCCGGGTTACCCCAAGCGCAGTGAATTCACCGGTCAGGGTGGGCTGGTTCCAGGAGGTGGGGACAAAAGATTGCGACGCCAGATTATAGACTTCCTTGGGTTCGCATTGCTGGAGGGCGCTGATCAATGAATTCTGGTCAAGGAGATCCCCGGGAATAAGCTCGATCTTGTCTTGCAAGTGGTACAGCCTTTCGAAGTTTACTGTGCTACTACGCCGGACTAAGCCGCAAACACGATAACCCTTTGAGAGCAGGAACTCAGCCAGGTATGAACCGTCTTGCCCGGTAATGCCCGTGATCAGCGCGGTGTTCGCCATCAGTTTCCCCCTCCTGCGATCTGTCAGAAGAAGCCAGTAGTCGAAAGCCGGAAGTCGAAACGGAGGATCCGAATTCCTTCACGCTTTCTTACACCCTGAAAAGCTGCGCGAGCCCCGACAAGTCCGCAGGGCCGACAGGCTCATTCCCAATATACCGCGTCTCGCAGGCGATGTGGTTCTTTCTTTAGGAGTGCTCGCTCCGCCGAAACCTCGCAATGAACCCATCCTGGACGTAGTCGTGCGAAAGGGGCAATAGGTTTTTGGTGCAGCGGTGTTCGACGAAGATCTGCTTGATCGATCGCAGCAAATCTTGTGGTATGGACGCAAGAATCTCCTCTCACGGGTTGCGGCTCGAAAAGATATGCAAACGCGCGGCTGTTTCGAGTGAGGAAGTAGAGGGCACTGATGCCGATGTTCGATCCGAAATCGACGACCGTTCTAATTTGCTCATTGCATTCGTAGTCCTCGCGGCAAAAAACCTCAGAAACCGTGAGCATGTCGTGGTGCGAATAAATCACCGGACGGAACACACCAAGCGGAGTCCGTATTGGCATCATCACCGGATACCGCCCCGCCTGAAAAAGGTACCTGAAAAGGCCATCGAGGGGACGTTCGTACTTGAGAAGGCTGTTTTTCAGGGCGCGGTAGTTTCGCGGCCGACAGAGAGCCTTTGCCACCGTCTTCAGGGTCCGGTTTCCAAGCATCTTATTGGTCCACCCTGCTGCGAGATTCAGTCTGTGGCTGGGGTCGGCTATTAACCGCCCCATTCAAGCCGAGGAAACGACACCCGCTACCTTAGGGTCCCGCCTTTCTTGCTACCACCAGCAGGTAAGCAGCCAGATTCCTCAGCCCCAGAAGCCAGACAAGCAGCGCGTAGGCGGCGCTGGCCACAAACAAAGGGAAGCAGAAACTGAAGTACTGCCATTGGTAGTAGCTCGGCATAACGTCGACCCGATCAAATCCGTTCTTGAGTAGCAGATTCACTATGGCTGAACAATAGCACACATCATAGAGGGCCGGGAATCCGCAGATCCCTTTCTGGCTGGGAAAGAATGTGCGCACCAGCATCCTGGACCATGTCTTCGGCAGCAGTTGATTAATGAGCGCAAAAGGCGCGAACTTGGAAGGGAACAGGTGAATCCAGTAACCCCCTGGCTTAAGAACCTCGCTTGAATGCCTTACAAAGGCGGCGACATCCCCAAGGTGTTCGAGCACCGATCTCGACGTGACGAGATCGACCGTACCGTTCCCGAAGGGTAGGCTCTTCATGACGTCGGCTACTAATCTGCTATTGGCGTCATTATTGCACCTTAATTGGTCCTCGGAGATATCCAATACGATAATCATGGTGCTCGCGCCGGGCTTCAGGACACGAGCGAACGGGCAAGTCGTCCCACCACCAACGTCCACAACGACCGCATTGCGTGGCATGGCGTTAACCACGTCTTTCACCACCTCGATATACTGGTAGAGAATATCGATTGCATGCGGCAGGTGGGCCTCCAATCGCTTGGACGCCTTCCGGTTTAGCGCCACGAACGCGTTGGCAGCACGAATTATGACGGACTTTGTACCCATCCATCGCCCCGACCGACCTTAATCGGAGACCACGACCACTATCTGTCGATCTGCTTGTTTCCGAACTCTAGCACTTTACCGCTGATGAATGTGGCCAACTCGTTCTTGAAGCGCGACACGTTGAAGCGTTCTGCGTGACGTCGAATAAAGGCAGGCGAAAAGCGGCCCTCGTTCGACTCGAAGACGCGAATCGCGTCGGCCAGAGAATCGGCGGATTGTTCAGCGAAGAATACCCCGGTGGAAGACTCGGGAGCACGAGGATCCGTCGCGAAGCCGCCAACTACAGTTTCCAAGGCGCCACCGCGGCCGAAAGCGATCACTGGTCTGCCGAAAGACTGGGCTTCGACGGGGACGATTCCGAAGTCCTCTTCGCCTGGAAACAGCAGGGCGCGGCAGCGCGCATAGTTTTCCCGCAATTCCTGGTCGGGTAAGTGTCCTAAGAACTTGATGGTGGGGCCGGCCAGACTCCGCAGGCGTTCAAATTTTTCACCGTCACCAACAATCCGTAGGGGCCGCCCGAGGCGGTTGCACGCCCGGATAGCCAGGTCGACACGTTTATAGTCCACAAGTTGGCCTACCACCAGGTAGTAGTCTTCCACCTGCGGCGAAATATAGCCGGCGCAGACGGCCACGGGTGGATTGATCACTGTCGCCTGGCGGCGATAATGCTTGCCGATGCGTCCTGCAACATTCCGGGAGTTTGCCACGAAGTAGTCAACGCGCGCTGCGGCGGCATAATCCCACAGGCGCATGTAATGCGCCGAGAGAGAGAAAACTAAGCGCGAGACTGGCCCCATCCCTTCCCCGGAGCGATACTGATGGTACATATCCCAGATATAACGCATCGGCGTGTGGCAATAGCAGATGTGGCAGGTGTGAGGTCGAGTTAGAACGCCCTTCGCCGCGCCGGACTCCGAACTGATCACTAGGTCGTAATCGTCCAGATTGAACTGCTCGAGCGCCAGAGGGAAGAGAGGGAGGAGTTTCTTATAGTGGCGTTTGATACCCGGGATGTTCTGCAAAAACGACGTGGTGAAACTGCGCGACCGCAGTGACGGCGGAAGCGCATCCGGATCGAGGACCAACGTGAATAGATCGGCCCGGGGGAACATGTCGGCCATAGCTTCCACGACACGCTCCCCGCCCCGGAACTTCACGAACCAGTAGTGAACAATGGCCACCCGCAAACTCGGGAGCAGTTCCGCGCCTTCTGCCTTAGTTGCACCCAAATCCCCGGAGATCGTTTCAGCTTTCTCCTGAGTATTAGCCATTTGCAAGCATCTCTTCGGCCGCCGCTAGAACGGCGCGGGGGGAGATCTCCTTCATGCAGCGATTGTCGGAGCAGTCGGCAAGTTCCCGGCCGTCGTTGCAGGGCCTGCATGCCAATCTTTCACCACCCCAAAGGACTCGCAGCCCGGGACGCATCGGCATGCGTTCCCCAGGGTCTGTCGGACCGAACAAGGCCAATACCGCTGCCGAGGAAATTGTTGCCAAATGAAATGGCCCCGTGTCGTGCGCAACAATGAGGTCACAGCTATCAAAGAGTGCGATGGACTCGGCGAGGCTTAAGCGGCCGATGAAGTTCTTGACGGAAAGGTGCGCGAAGGCCTGTGACGCCCAGGCGTCATCAGGTCCCCCGGCTAGAACCACCTCGTAACCCCGGGCGATGAGAGCGGCCGAAAGTTCCGCATAGTGGGAAAGGGGCCAGCGGCGTTGTGGTGAGTCACGCAAAGCGTTCCGCGACCCGCCCGGGACCATGGCGATCCGCTTCGCCGCCCCTTTTGCGAGCGGTGTGGGCGTCAACCCGCCCGCCGGCTTGACGCATCGTACGCGCTCCGGACGCAGGCCGTCTTCCTCGAGCAGTATTCGAGCGTATTCGTCGCCGTGATAGCGACCGGGCAGCAACCTCCGGGCCCGGCTTAGGTGAGACAACGTGATTAGCTTTTCTTTTCTCACCGGCAGAACCAGCAGACGATAACGCCAGTCATAGTAGAGAATAGCGCAGGTGTCGTACCGCTGTCCTGCCAGCGCTTTCCAAGCCCGGGCAATCTCACGCAGAGACGCCAGCCGTGATTTGCTGAGGAGGGCTTTATCGTCAACTTCTATCAGCCGGTCGATGAACGGAAACTGCCGCAACAGCGGCGCCACACTCCTTCCGCACATCCAATGAATTTCGCCACCCCTCTTTTCTTTGAACAGGTTTACGGCGGGGAGAGTCATCACTACGTCTCCGATCGCGCCGAGCTTGACGATGAGATGACAGGCCATACTGACCTAGGTTCCTTCGTTAGGCTCAATGAGTTGAACGCCGCCCGGTGGCGACCCCGCAGTCGCGGGATCGCGGCTACGCGTTGAGGCGGCTTTAAGCCCCCAAGTGGCTTGTTTCACTGACCCGGAAGGGGAGACGAATCTTTACGGTAGTTCCCCTCCAGTTTGACGGTCGACCTGGGGTTCGCTTGATCCAGCCGGGAAAATACGCCTGCTCCCATAAGGTTGTCACGGATCAGAAAAACAGGCGTCACAGAGGGATTCCTACTTGCGGCCCCCACGGCAATATCAACAGGGAAAGGATGAAGCCCCACCAGGCGATTGCCTTCAATAATCGTCAACGGAGCGATCTCGGGATCGTCCTGAAAAACGAAAATCGCCGGACTTCCTGGGGTCTGCTCGACGTTCGACCGCACGGTATTGTTCGAGATGTCGCAGTAGCCCGGGTCGCCGGGCGATAGGGAGTACGTGCGCGCCGCCCTAATGGCTCCGGGTACCCTCGTAGTAACCACGTCAAACAGGAAGTCGTTCCCTGAGATCACAACGATGTGCTTGAGGTTGGCGTCTGAGATGTCCAGCGTAACGTTGCGCAAACTATTGTCTTTGAAAACGAATCTCTCGGGCAGTCCGCTGACGGAGTTAATGAAGCACGGAGCGGTGTCGAGGCAGGTAAAGTGATTGCCCACTACCTGGACGTCGCGGTCGTAGGGATGGTCTTGAGACACGTAAGTACGTAGAAGCGGCCTTGCGGCAGAGCTGGAGACCACGGTGTTTCCGGCAATCAAAACGTCGCGGTTGTAAAAGAAAGTCGCAATGGCCCCGTTTGCCCCGTCTTTCACGTAATTGTTCGCAAATACGACAGAGTTGTTACCTTCGGAGTCCAGGCAGATATCACCGCAACGCTCGATGATATTGCCAGTTGCTACAATGCCTTCTCCCATGCCACCCCAGATTCCGCCGGCTCCTACGTCGGTCACCGTATTGCCGATGAAGGAGAGGTTGTGAGCCCCGCGCGGATTGGTCACGGCACCCTGGCCGGTTTGGGGGTTCGCATCCCCTCCCCACCATTCGAAACCATTTCGGAACCCCCGGATGATATTGTTACTTGCGACAGCGCCCTGTGTGAACGTGAGAGCTACGGCCGGCCCTGAAGGCTCATCAACGCGGTCGGAAACCGCAGTGTTTCCAATCACCTTAACGTCAAAAGAGGAGCCGAACTCAGCCAGGCGAACGTTATTGGTGTGGCAACCCGTTACTTCGACCTCCCGCCCATTGGCCGTCGCCAAAGTGTATCCAGCCGATTGGGGTTGGGCCTCAGCGCAAAGGTTGGACACTTTCAGGTTGGAAACACCCTTCCCGTAGATGAAGGGTCCCGGCGTCGGAAAGTCCAGTCTGATCAGTGAAGCGCAGCCTTCGCCAACGACCGAATTGCCGTCTCGCACGACGATTCCAGCCTTCCAGGTTGTCGCTGCGAGAAGGTGCAGGACATGATTTGAGGAGAGGGAGACTTGCGATTCCACTGTTCCCGGGCGGCCCACGTCGATTTCGCCGGATTCTTTCCCGAGGTCAGCATCCGCGGCATTGATCTGCGCGCCCAGATCGTTTCCAGGGAAACGTTCAGCCCAGCGGATGTTTCCGGAGTCCGCAGGCCGACGCGACGGGCGATTTTGCTGGGGAGCCGCGGCAAGTTGCCGGATCAAGGGTAGCGCGACACGGACGGTTCGCGGATAATTCTTGTAGGCGCGGATCGTCCCGCCCTGGGAACCGGAAGCCTCGCAGAGACCGGCGATCAGAAACACAAATGCGGCCGCAAGGGCGACAGCAAATCTTGGGTTCCTCACGATGTTGACTGCCCGCATAGGCTGAAGCCACGAGAACACAGTTCGACCAGGAAACGACCTTCGCATACGTTTCTTCTTCCCTTCGTTAGATCCCTTTCTTTAGATTATGATTGCCCAATTCCAGGCGCCAACCTTTGTGTTTTCTCGCCAACTATCTGCTGCTTGGGACGAACTGCATGTACTGCGTAGAGTTCTCTTTCACTCATGGGCTCGCACCAGATAATCGCCACCAGGAACCAGAAATAGAAGTTCGAGGGGAAGCTCTCAAAATAGGAAATGAACAGCGAGGCGAAAGCAAACCCGGCGACTCCAAGGAAAGCCGCCAGGAACAGAGCTCTCCTTTGGCGATCCCCGGCGGCAGCGCGGTACCTCCGAAAACCCTCGAACCCCGTCAAGCCAATCATGGACAGAATAACGAGAAGGCTGATGGCCCCCCGTACGAAAAATGTCCTGAGGTAGTACGTCTCAGGCAGACTCAGATCGTTGCGTGACTGGAATGTGCCCAAGAGGTACTCTGCCGGCTCAAACCGTGAAATTTCGTCCTCGGCGATGACCACACTGGTGTAGTGTGAACGGGCGCTACCTTCATGGAGCGTGGCGAGGTTCCCGAGTCGCTCGCCAATAAGCCTGGAAACTCCCACCTGGGGAAAGGCGAAATAGAGCCCAGCCACAAGGACGACTGCTGCGAGCACCGTCAGCGCACCCTTCACCCTGTTCCTCGAAAAGAGAATTAAGGCGATGGAGGTGAAAACCATGGAAAAAATAGCGCTCAGCGATACCGTGGACGCGACCGCGCAGAGCATAAGGACCAGGAGCGCGATCGCCTTGTGGGACCACTTTGTCGCCCTTTCCGCTAAAAAGGCCAGCACGGCTGTCGTGGAAAGCATCATGAAGACGCCGAAGTCATTCGGCGATCCAAAGATGGACCCATAGCGGACGTAAATCCCGCCGTAATCCATGCCTGTCCGGCGGCCTGAGAACATCTCCACCCCCAGAAACAGGAGGGTGAGCAGGATCAGGGGCACGAAAGCGCGGAGATACTTGATCGAGCTTTCACCTCGCAAGACAAAAGGGAAGATGAACACAATGGGGACGTATTCCAGCGGAAGCCTAAAATCGATGAGGACAACATCAAACAGCCCACCGCGCGCGTAGAAAAAAGACAAGAACGGCAAGGCGAGGAAGATCACCATCAGCAGCACCATGATCATCCCTCGCGGCGTAAACCACAGGGGCATGTTGCGGCTGAATTTCGGGCGCGTTAACGCCCGGAAGCCAAACACGGCGAAGACGCCAACCCAGACGAGATCCTTGATTACCCTCACCCAATTCGGCGCGTCCGCGCCATAGACGGTGGTCGCTTGCATCCCCCACTGCATCACCCACCGGGAGTAATAAAAAATCACCGTAAACGCCAGATAGGCCGTCATGAGGTTGGGTTTCATGAAGAATTGCGGATCAAGGAACGAATAAACCAGAATGATGCCGAGCAACCAGGCGGTCCCTGGGCTTTTGGAATAGTTGCTGTACGCAGCCCCGAAAAACAAAGCCACCCGAAACAGATGGAAGGCGAACACTTTCCAAATGGCAGATTTCAGGGACCTTCCCTCCAGCTTCGATAGGTCCTGCTCTGCCGCGCGACCTAGCGCTTCCGAACTGTAGAGGCCTGCGATCTTACCCACCTGCCCTCCTCAGATTCGAAACTCGAGATTCGAAAATCGAAATTCGGGAATCGGAGACCGAATTCGATTCTCTGTAATTAACGATCAGCAAATCCCCGTCGGCGCGTCCGAGCCGTACATTCGGGCGAGTTCCGAACAGGATTGCCAGATATTGAAATCAGTTCGCTCGATGGCGCCCAGCGCTGCCTGTTTCTCCAACCGTCCACTCTCCAGCATTCGCAGCAAGGTCGTAGCCCAGGGCTTGGGGCCATCGGACAACGAAAGCAGTTCCAGGCCTCCAGGAACCACGCCGGCTTCAGCCGGGACTGCGCTGGAGGCAAGGCTGTGAAGTCCCGCGGCCTGGGCTTCGGTCAAGACGATTGCTAAGCCCTCTTCGACGGACGGGAGTGCAAACACGTCCATCGCCGAGAGCATCAGGCGAGGGACATCCGACCTCTGACCCGCGAAGACGACATTCTCTTCCATGCCAAATTCCCGCGCCATTGCCTCGATCTGAGGACGCAACGGGCCATCGCCCACCAACAAGAACCGTACGTCGGGTCGTACTTTCAGGATCTCGCGGCCTACTTGCAGCAGAAAGGCCTGGTTTTTTCTCCGCTCGAACAGGCCCACGTGTCCCACCACCGGAGCATCGGCGGGAATTCCGAATTCCCCTCGCGTTTCTTCCCTAGACGGAGCAGCCCGAAAGGGCTCCAAATTGATCCCGCAGTGAAACACCCGGAAACGCGGGTCCGACCTCCACCGGGGGCCGAACAGGAATATTGCAGCCGCCTCCGAGCACGCCAACCCGGAGGTGGCATATTTCCGGATCGCGCGCCGCATGGCCGCACGCCAGGCGTTCCTTAAAAGGGAGCGCGGGTGGAGGTCGTCACTGTTGTGACTGTGCGCAATGCGTGACGGCACCCTTTCAAGCATCGCCTGACGCAGCACGATCCCCGAAGGCCATCCGACATGCGCATGCACAACACCGTACTGCCCGGCACGAAGTATCCTCCGAAACCGAACGGGAAAGGTGGCCAGATTGGATCTGAGGGGACACACTATGACGCGCCCGCCCGACGCCGCGACCTCATTACAAAAGCTTGCTGATGGCGGCCAGAGGGCGCAAAAATCGAACTGGAACTGTTCTCGGTCAAATTGCCTTGCGATACTCAGTAGCCAAGCCTCGGCGCCGCCGCCCGGTACGGCCCGTACGACTTGGAGGACCTTTACTGGTTTGTGGCCCATCGCTCACCCTGTGGAATCTCGTCCCTCCCGTCGTACCCCTTTAGTCCGTAGCAAAACATTTGAATGGGCAAATGGAAAGCCGTTTGAATTCTGGCTTCTGCCATTTGAAGTTGCTTTATGTCGCAGGCTTCCTCGATGAGTGTTTCGCCGCGGTCACGCGCGCCATACAATCCAAAAGTTGAGCGGCCGCCCTGCTCCAGCTAAAACCAGCAGCCCGGCCAAGTCCCTTCTCGACCATTGCTCTCCGTAACTTGTCGTCGCTTCTCACCCGCAAAATGGCTTCCGCGAATGCCTCGGGTTCGGTGGGAGAAACCAGCAGGGCCGCATCCCCCACAACCTCCGGCACGGAGGATGTATTTGAAGCTACGACCGGGACCCCGCAGGCCATCGCTTCCAGCAGAGGTAGCCCAAAACCCTCATAAAGCGAAGGAAATACAAACACACTACTTCCTGAGTATAGCACGGGTAGGTCGTCCTCCGGCACCACGCCCAGGAAGCGGACCTCGTCGCCGGTGAGGCCAATTCGCCGGATGGTTTCGTCCAGTTGAGTGTTTTTCCAGCCCCTTGCCCCTGCTACGACAAGTTGGAAACCGGGTGCGGCGCGATCACGCAGAATCTTCCACGCTTCGACGAGAGTCGCCAGGTTTTTCCGCGGTTGCACCGTTCCGACCGCGAGGATGTAATCTTTTGATACCCCGTACTTGCCAGCCACATTTTCTGCGGCCTTTACCCGGTCTTGGGGCCTGTAGCCTGAGTCGACCCCTAGATGAATTACTTCAATCCTCGATTCGGGAAGGTGCAAGACGCGTTGGAGGTCGCGTGCCGTCGACTCCGAATCCGAGACGAGCCTGTCTGCTTTTTGAACCGATGGCCAGACCAGCAGCCGGTGAGCATAGTAGGTCTTCAGGCTCATTGTCTGGGGATGAAGGCGCCACTCGAGGTCGTGCACAGTGAGAATGGTTGCGACACGCGAAGGGAGGGCGAGATGCGGAATATACATGGCGCTCCAGAAAACATCCAAATTGTCTCCCAGAATCGCCCTTCTCCCTTCCGTCAAGAACCAGACAATCCCGGGAAACCGAGAGACGCGGAGGCCGATTCGTTTCTGCCAACGCGGGTTCGCAAAAGGTAGGCTGAATTCCCGGTGCGAATACAGGTAATAGGAATTCTCCTGGTCGATCTTCTCGAGTTCGCGCACAAGACCGCGCACAACCCTGGGCACTCCGGCGGCCTGTACGGCCAGCGGCCGAGCGTCAATGCCGATTCTCATGCGTGAAGTCCCTTTGAATCTTGCCGTTTAGGAGCGCCAGACGAGGAGTCGTGGCTGAGGAGGCGGCACACATCGTGAAGTATATCATGATGTCGGGAACACGCTGTGGTCCACGGGGTTCGATGCCCCTTTGTCCTGTGGAACATACGGACGAAATATGTAAACAACAAATTGCAAATCTGTTACAGGGATGTTAGCATCAGCCATCACTGAGCTTTCGGGGACGCTACGACTTGACCATGTCGACAAACTCCATCGAAGTGGGGTCGCGCCGTGCGGCAGAGCCGGTAGTTTCGCCGGGACATGTCTATTGGATTACGGGTTTATCCGGATCGGGCAAGACCACATTGGGTCGGGAACTGTGGGGCCGGTTGCGCGCCGCCGGGCGTCGGGTCATCTTCCTCGACGGCGACGCGCTTCGGGCTACGATCGCAGAAGACCTTGGCCACGGAGTGAGTGATCGGCGGCAATCCGCCATGCGCAACGCGCGGCTGTGTAGGTTGCTGGCTGGCCAGGGTTTTGATGTTGTCTGCGCGACCATCTCGCTGTTCCACGAGGTGCAGCGTTGGAACCGTGAGAACATCCCCGGGTATCGTGAGGTTTACCTCCGGGTCCCCATCGACGAACTACGCCGCCGAGATTGTAAGGGAATCTATGCGGAGTCTGGACGAACCGAGACGTGCGACGTGGTAGGCATCGACGTGCCGGCGGAGCCCCCAGAGGCGCCAGATCTGGTTCTCGACAACTATGGTGGGCTTGACGTTGGCACGGCGGTCGACCGCATCTTGGGGGTTTGCGAGAGGCAGAATGGCGCCCGAGTGAGTCAAACGGCCCGCGCGGTTGCCTTCAAGACAAAGGCCGAATCTCTGGAGGCCGTGGCGCCGCTGGTGCGGCATGGGCGTGTACTGCCGCAAGTTCGTTTTTCGGTTGGCGAATGGCTCTCGGATTCCTCAGGTGTGCTTGCCGCCCTTGCGTCGAAGCCGTGGGGTTCAGGTCGAGTCATCGTACGGAGCAGTGCGTTGAGTGAAGACGACGCGGTGAGAAGCCAGGCCGGAAGGTATGATTCCGTACTCGGCGTGACCGGTAGCACAGCCGTCGCCCAGGCCGTCGAGCAGGTGATTGCCTCGTTCGCGTTCGACAGTGACCGCAGCGACGACGATCAGATCTTCGTGCAGCCGATGCTTGAGCACGTGGCGATGGCCGGAGTGGCATTCTCACGCAGCCCCAGCGGAGGCCCTTATTTCATCATCAACTACGACGACCGTTCGGGCAGAACCGATCGCGTGACGGGCGGTGCCGGCGACGATCTCCAGACCTTTTATTGTCTCAAATCGTGCCCTGATGCCTGTCCGGCGTCACTCGCGCCGGTCATCGCTCTGGTCAGCGAACTCGAAGCTCTTCTGGCCTGTGATGCGATTGATGTGGAGTTCGCCATCGGCGAGGACGGGCAACTCTACCTGCTGCAAGTCCGCCCGCTGGCGGTGGATCGCCCAGGGGCAGCCATGGACGCGAAGATCGACGCCGCGCTGGCCGAGATCGGCAGCAAAGTCGAGTTGCTCAGCCGTCCGCATCCTTACCTGCACGGCAACCGTGCGATTTTTGGGGTTATGCCCGACTGGAACCCCGCGGAGATGATCGGCTTGCGGCCCTGGCCGCTCTCCTTATCACTCTATCGCGAACTCATTACCGACTCCGTCTGGGCCTATCAGCGGGACAACTACGGATACAAGAACCTGCGCAGCTTTCCGCTTCTGGTCAGCTTCCACGGATTGCCTTACATCGACGTGCGTGTCGACTTCAACTCCTTCATCCCGCGTGACGTATCCGACGGTCTTGCGGGTCGCCTGGTGAATTATTACATCGATCGGCTGCTTGCCGAACCGCAACTCCATGACAAGGTTGAGTTTGAGATTATCTTCTCTTGCTACACCCTCGATCTACCCAAGCGGATGGCAAGGTTGACCGAGAACGGATTTTCTCAACAGGACCTGACGGAACTTTCCAGCGCTCTGCGCCACCTCACCAATCGCATCATGTATGGCGAAACCGCCTTGTGGCGGCGCGACCGTGAGAAGATCGACGAGTTAGCTCGGCGGTTGCCGGTCATTTGGGAGTCGGAGATCGACAAGATCAGCCGCATATACTGGCTGTTGGAGGACTGCAAGCGCTACGGCACGCTGCCCTTCGCCGGTCTGGCGCGGGCGGGGTTCATCGCGGTCCAGATGCTCCAGTCCCTCGTGGAGGTGGGCGTTCTGACGCCGGAAGAGAAAGCGACGTTCATGGCGAGCGTCGATGCCATCGGATCGCGCATTGGGAGAGATTTTGCCGAGCTTTCCAAGGACGAGTTCTTGGTTCGCTACGGCCATCTGCGGCCGGGGACTTATGACATCCTTTCGCCGCGCTACGATGAGGCACCGGACCTCTATTTCGACTGGTCGGGCCCCAAGCGGCCAGCCTCCCCGCCGCCGCGCTTCGCGCTCTCGATTGAGCAGTTGCGCCACATTGAGCGGCTGCTCAAACAGCACGAGCTCGACATCGACGCCCTGAGTTTGATTGAGTTCATCAAGGCAGGCATAGAGGGCCGCGAATACGCGAAGTTCGTGTTCACGCGAAGCCTGAGTGACGCCCTCACGCTAGTTGGACAGTTGGGCGAGGACCATGGTTTTACGGCCGAGGATTGTGCATTTCTCGACTGCCAGGCAATCCGTAAGCTCTACAGCGAGAGCGGGTCGGTACGCGAGGTATTGCGGGAGAGCGTAACGCGGGGTAGAGAGCTTCATGCGCTCACCCGCCACCTCGTGCTTCCGCCCGTCATTGTGTCGCCCGGAGAGGCTATCGCCTTTTACCTTCCGCCCAGCCGGCCGAATTTCATTACCCACAAAAGCGTGACTGCGCCGGTGGCTTCCGTTGACGAGCCGCCGGAGAGGTTTGCCGGCCGGATTCTGTTCGTGCCTAGCGCGGACCCCGGTTTCGACTGGATATTCAGCCGGAATATCAGCGGGTTCGTCACCCAGTTTGGCGGGGCCAATTCGCACATGGCGATCCGGGCCGGCGAGCTCGGCATACCTGCTGTCATCGGCGCCGGGGAAGACCAGTACCGGCGATGGCGGACGGCGCGCAAACTCTGCCTCGATTGCACGAACCAAAAAGTCTTAATCATCGCGTGAAAATGGCCGCCATCACCCAGCGCGCAGACACAATCATCGAACATCAGAATTGACGGAGGATGTCGATGGGCGCCACCTCTGCCCAGCACAAGGTTACCTGGGATTATACCGAGCACGCTTCCCATTACGATAAGAGAGCAGACTACTCCGGCGACGCCATTGCGAACCTGCTGAAGGCAATTGGTTGCGACACTTCCAGGCCCGTGGCCGATATTGGCGCGGGTACGGGTAAGCTTACCAAAGAATTGCTGAAGCATGGGCTGACGGTCAGGTCCGTCGAGCCCAACGACGCAATGCGAGCCATTGGAATTCAGAATACAAAAGATATGGCGGTTACTTGGTCGGTGGGGACAGGCGAGGCAACGGGCCTGCCGGCAGGCAGTGTTTACGCGGCCTTTTTCGGCAGTTCATTCAATGTCGTTGATCAAAGTGGCGCCCTCGCCGAAGCCTCCAGAATACTTGTCTCCCATGGCTGGTTTGCCTGTATGTGGAACCATCGGGACCTTGATGATTCGATTCAAAAGCGGATCGAGTCGATCATCAAGTCCGTGATTCCAACTTACTCGTACGGATCAAGAAGAGAAGACCCGACCAACGTCATCAACTCCAGCGGCTACTTCCGGGATACGAAATCGATAGAGAGCCGTTTCGTATGGAAGATGCCAAAGGACGACGCTATTGTTGCTTGGAAATCACATGCCACTCTGAAGCGCCAGGCGGGCAGCGACTCGTTGTTCGATAGTATCATTCAGCGAATCGCAAGCTATTTGGACGAGCTGCCGGAAGTCATCGACGTGCCGTACACGACGCGGATTTACTTCGCGCAAAAGGTCAGGTAGTAAGATTCCATTCTTTCGGCCCCGAAGAGGCCAAAGGGTATATGAAGTTAGTAGCCGTTACCCAGCGGGTATCGATCGTGCCGGAGTATGGCGAGCGCCGCGACTGTCTCGACCAAGCTTGGCCGCGGTTCCTGGCCTCGTGCGGGCTGGCGCCGCTAGCGCTTCCGAATGTACTCGAGGTAGCGCTGGAGCTGTGCTCAGGAGCGGACGTTAGTGGGTTGGTGCTGACCGGCGGGAACGACCTTGCGGAGTGCGGGGGCGATGCGCCGGAACGCGACGCCGTGGAGTTTGCCCTCCTCGATTGGGCAGAGCGGCGCGGGCTTCCCGTGCTCGGTGTCTGCCGCGGTATGCAAGTGATTCAGCAGCGTTTTGGGATTGGTTTGCGCCGCGTCGAAGGGCACGTGGCGCGGCGCCAAGTCATCCGCATCGAGGGCGAGCCACGCGAGGTCAACAGCTTTCATCGCTTTGCCGCCTGCGAATCGCACCCACCGCTTGATGTCTGGGCGGTCGCTGACGACGGCGTCGTCAAAGCCATTCGCCATTCGATGCAGCCCATCACCGGGATTATGTGGCACCCGGAACGGTGCTCCCCGTTTGCACCCGCCGATGTGGCGCTATTCCGGAGAGTCTTCAAGGTTGAGTGATGCGCGCAGTCATTCTTGCCGCCGGTCGCGGCAGCCGCCTGGGGCATCTCGGCGCGGACCGTCCTAAGTGTCTGGTCAAGCTCGCCGGTAAGCCGCTCATCGAACGCCAGATCGTGGCCCTCCGGCTGGGAGGGGTGGACGAAATCGGCGTGGTCCGCGGTTATCGCGCTGAGATGATCGACTTTCCCGGGCTTTCCTATTTCACTAACCAGCGATGGGCAGAAACCAATATGGTGATGTCGCTCGCCACAGCCACCACTTGGCTGCGCTCGGGGCCGGTTATTGTCAGCTATGGTGACATCTTTTACCGCAGCGAGTTGGTGCGCGGCCTGGCCCGCGCCCCCGGTCAGTTGGTTATCAGTTACGACCGGGCTTGGCGCCGCCTCTGGACCCGGCGATTTGCCGATCCTCTGGCGGACGCTGAAACTTTCCGAATCAGTGCCGACGGCCAACTGTTGGAGATCGGCGGCAGAACGACGCGGATCGAAGACATCCAGGGGCAGTACATGGGCCTCTTCAAATTCACGCCCCCGGCCTGGAGCGTTGTCGAAATGCTTCTGGCCACTCTTGACGCGCCGGTCCGCGACAAGCTCGACGTGACGGGATTGCTGCGCCGGCTGCTGGCTGGAAAAGAACTCAGCATCGGCACTTTCGGCACCGATGGTCAATGGGGTGAAGTCGACAATCCGCAGGACGTGGCCCTATATGAGGACATGATAAGGGAAGGCGAGCTCCAGCTCGAAGACGCGTCACTCTAGGCGTGGCCAGCCCATCCGCGAAAGCTTTGAATCGCGGGACTTCTTCTTCTACCACCAGGTAGCGAGAGGGTTTGCTCAGCGGGCGTTGCAGGTGTACACGGCTCAAATCAAGATCTACTGACAGGAGCTTAAGGATCTTAGAGAACTCCTTCTCCGGATCGGTCATGAAGTCTTCAAACCGCAAGGCGAGAGTGGCGGATTGGAGATAGAGTTCAGTTTCTTCGGTGAATTGCGGGAAAGACAGAAAGGGCAGGCCCGGCGCAGCCGCGAAGAAACCAGGGTCGCCAGATGCAAAGGCCCTGAATTCATCAAAATGCCGGTCCAGATC
>Ga0326728_10005302_pt1 | contig 36485 bp, 30 predicted proteins | sample MB3enrmetagenome_FD_207602 | JGI IMG/M metagenome (GOLD analysis project Ga0326728, IMG submission 207602) | Lab enriched peat soil microbial communities from McLean, Ithaca, NY, United States - MB31MN | ecosystem: Environmental > Terrestrial > Soil > Wetlands > Peat | place: USA: New York...
TACCAGCAGAATGATGAAGAGCGCCAGCACCAGTCGGCTTCTCACGCTGGAGAACCTCCCCAGAAGCTGCTCGTCCCGCCGCATGAGTTGCTGCTGATTCACCGACTCGATGGTGTCGGCGATGCTCAGGGTACTCGAACGCCGCGGGAAGACTTCGTCGCGAAGGAAGCGGTAGCCGTCCCGCCGCCGCTGATCCAGGCTCCAGGAAAGCACCGGGTCCAGCGTCTGCCAATAGTCCCGTATTTCCCGCTTCAAAGCCTCGAACATCTCGCGGTCGCCGGCGGCCGAGAGCGGCCCGTTGTCCGCCAGCAGGGATTCAATCCGCGAATTCGCATCGACCAGCGCCTTCCGGCTCTGCTCCGCTTTGACGCGATCCGGCTCCAGAAGATAGTCCCGGATGTAGGTACCGGAAAGGTAAACCGCCGTGCGAATATCGTCCAGTTGTTGGTTCTTGGCGAGAAACTGCTTCAGGGTGGTTTCATCGGCGGCCTGTAGTTCGGAAAGCGCATGCAGGGCGCTCAGCCCCGACAGGATGAGGAGGATCAGCAGGACGCCAAAGCCGAGAACCAGACGGCCCCGCATCGTCAGCAGCCGCACGCCGCTGGGTGGGCCGGCGGCGCTTGCCCCGTAGACTCGGGCCTGGCCGGCCGCGCCTTCAGCCTGGGGAAGCATTGGTGTGTTGAGGAGAAATGACGCCTTTTCTAACGGCATACAGAATCAGGTCGGCCAGGCCGTGCAGGTTCAGCTTCTGAAAGATGTGCTGGCGATGGGAGATCACGGTGGTGGGGCTGAGACCCAGGACGTTGGCGACATCTTTGTTGGAGGCGCCTTCCGCCAGGAGTTGCAGGATCTCGCGTTCGCGGTTGGTGAGGAGTTCGTAGGGGTCTTGCCCGGCCTCGCGCTGCAGGTACCGGGCGTAGTCGTCCGCCAGGATGCGGCTCACCTTGGGGCTAAAGAACCCCTTTCCTTGGCTCACTGCCCGCACCGCGTCGACAATTTCCGATTCAGCCGAGCTCTTCAGCACGTACCCTCGCGCGCCAGCCTTGAGCGCGCCCAGCAGATAGGACTCGTCCGCCTGGACGGTCAGGATCACAATTTGAGCCTCGGGCAGCGCGCCCGAGATCTGCCGGCACGCCTCAATACCGTTGAGCCCCGGCATCCCGATGTCCAGAACGACAACATGGGGCCGTTCCCGCTTGGCAGCCTCGATTGCCTCTCTTCCATCGCAGGCTTCGGCAATCACTTCCAGCCCGGGCTCGTGTTCCAATAACGTCCGTAAGCCCCGGCGGATGATGGCATGATCGTCCGCGATCAATATTCGGATTGGGCCCATGGTGTCCTCGCCGGTTGCGGAACGACTCCAAGCGAATGCCGTCGCTGTCGCCGCTCGCAGCCACCCTGACGACCATGGTACGCCTGTCCGCGCCCTTCGGGGAATCCTCTGGGCATAGTATTTCGATTGCAGATTCGCGGGAGCGGAGTTGGCGCGCCAAGGGCGTTGAGGAGCGACTGGTCCACCCGCTCCATAGTTTTTCTTCCCAAACTCCCCCAGTGACGGGATGGGCTGAACGCGGCCCTTCTCGTTACGCTGTGAAGCAGACCCGGAAACAGTCCGGGAAAGGCGTGGGATGCGCGTGAACGCGGATCTCACAGCAATTGCTTTCGCATATGCTGCTTTCAAACGGTTGCCTCTCCCGCGAGGAGCTTCAGAGACTGGGACAGTTCGATACCTGCACGCTATCCAACGCCATCGAGCGGTTGAATCTCCGCCCGCGGAACGAGGGTTTCATCAGCGGACCGGTGACGTGCAAGTTCCCACAACTGCCGCCCGTGATCGGTTACGCGGTCACGGCCAGAATGCGGTCATCCATGATGCCGATCAACGGCCGCTGCTATTACGGGCGTCCCGACTTCTGGAGATATGTGACCAGCGTATCGGGGCCCCGAATCCTGGTGCTCCAGGATGGCGACCACTCACCGGGGGTGGGCGCGCTGTGCGGCGAGGCATATGCGCGGATCTCACGCGCCCTGGGCTGTGTGGCCTGCGTGACCAACGGCGCCGTGCGGGACTTGCCGGGAATCGAGGCGCTCGGATTCCAGTTGTTTGCCGGCGGCGTCTCGGTTTCCCACGCCTACGCGCACGTCGCGGAATTCGGGGAGCCTGTCGAGGTTGGAGGTTTGCGGATCGCTTCCGGGGATCTTCTCCACGGCGACATGCACGGAGTCCACATGGTTCCACCGAGCGCAGCCGGCCAACTGGTCACGGTTGCCGAACAGGTCTTGCGCGACGATCGGAAGCTGTTTGATTTGACTGAAAGAAGGGACTTCTCCGTGGAAATGTTGTCCGCCAAGCTCGAAGAAGGGGCCGATAGACGCTTATGAGACTGAAGATCGGCGGTACCTTAGCGCGTCACCCGCTATTTGTTCTGCCCGTCGTTCTCGCTCTGTTAGTGAGCCTCGGCGGCTGCTCCATACCCCGCACCGCGAGTGCGAACACTCCTGAGCCGGATCTGGCGACGCCTGTTGGGGTCACGGCAGTCACACGAAAGCCGATGATGAGGCAACTCACCGTCTCCTCGGAACTCGTTCCCTTCCAGGAGATCGACGTCTATGCGAAAGAGTCGGGCTACGTAAAGGAACTGTTGGTGGACTACGGCACGCGGGTCCAGACGGGGCAATTGATGGCCGTGTTGGAAATTCCGGAACTGGAAATGCAGTTACAGCAGGACGTCGCTGCGGTCGCGAGCGCCGCCGAAAGGGTGACCCACTCGCAACACGAACTGGATCGGCTGGAGGCGCAGCACCGGGTGGTTCATCTGCAATCCGACCGGCTCAGCGGCGTGGCCAAGACCCGCCCCGGCTTGGTGGCGCAACAGGAGATAGACGATGCCCAAGGAAAGGATCTGGCATTGGAAGCCCAGGTGGAGGCGGGAAAGTCGGCCTACGAAACGGCCAAGAGCCAGTTGGACGAGGCTAAGGCGAAACAGCAACGGAACAAGATCTTGTTCGACTACGCCAGAATCACCGCTCCATTTTCCGGCGTGGTGACGCAACGGTACGCCAATCTGGGCACCCTGATGCAGGCCGGCACGAGTTCGAGCACGCAAGTACTGCCCTTGGTGCGGCTTTCCCAAGACGATTTGTTCCGCCTGGTGATTCCGGTCCCGGAGTCCTATGTGAAGTACATCCGCAACGGCGACCCGGTCGAGGTGCGCGTTCCTTCCGAGGGCAAAACCGTCATAGGCAAGGTCGCCCGGTTCTCCGTGGACGTCACCGCCGATACGCGTACCATGCATACCGAAGTGGATGTGCCCAATCCATCGCACATGCTGATGCCGGGACTCTACGCCGAGGCGACTCTGACGCTGGAGCGGAAGGACTCGGCCCTGGTGCTGCCGCTCCAGGCGGTGAACCAGACCAACGACGAGGCCGCGATCCTACTGGTCGATCCCAACAACACGTTGCGGGAACGCAAGATTACGCTCGGCATCGAGACCGCGACCGACGCCGAGGTCTTGAGCGGCCTCAATGAGGGCGATCGTGTGGTAGTCAGCGACCGTAGCGGGCTGAAGACCGGCTTGCATGTGAAGCCGGAGGAGGTTGAAGTCCTCCAGTATCAGACCGCCAAGTCACAGTAGAGGCGCCGCCGGAGAAGGGTATCATGTCGCGTTTCTCGATTCAAAATCCTTACTTCATCGTCGTGATCTGCCTGGCCCTCCTGGTGATCGGCGTCACCAGTTTTGCACGCATGCCCGTCGACCTCTTTCCCACGATCAATCTGCCGGAAGTGGTCGTGGCGACGTTCTACTCGGGTATGCCGCCGGAGGACATTGAAACCGATATCACCGACCCCTTGGAACGCTTCTTCACCCTGGCCAGCGGCATAGATCATATGGAGTCGCGTTCCCTGTTGGGTGTTAGTCTCATTAAAGTCTTCTTCCAGCCGGGCACCGATGCCGACGCGGACGTCACCGAGCTTTCCAATCTCGCCCTGGCGGATCTGAAGCGCCTGCCGCCGGGCACCTTGCCGCCGGTGGTGCTCAAGTTCGATGCCTCCAGCCTGCCGGTTTGCCTGGTTACCTTGAGGGGCGAGGATTTGAACGAAACCCAGATCCACGATATCGGCCAATTCACCATCCGCAACCAAATTGCTGTGGTCAAGGGCGCCGAGATCCCGCCCCCTTTCGGCGGTAAGTACCGCCAGGTGATGGTATACGTCGACCCGTTCAAGCTTCTGTCGCGTCAATTGAGCGTCATGGACGTGGTCAACGCGGTCAATAAGAACAACCTGATCCTCCCCGCCGGCGATGTGAAGATGGGGCCGTACGACTACTATGTCTATTCCAATAGTCTGGTGCGAAAGGTCGACGAGCTCAACAGGGTGCCCATCAAGACGTCCGGCGCGCGGTGGGTTTCCGTTTCGGATGTCGGCGAGGCGAGGGATGCCAACCAGATCCAGTACAACATCGTCCGCGTGGATGGACAGCGCTCCGTTTACCTGCCGATCATGAAGCAGGGTGGCGACACCAATACCATCGAGGTTGTCGACGGCATCCGGGGAATGTTGGGCAAGCTCTTCGACATACCCAAGCAACTCTCCGCCGCGGTGGTGTTCGACCAGTCGGCCTTTGTCAAACAAGCCATCGAGACCCTCCTGCACGAAGGCCTGATCGGGCTCGTCCTAACCAGCTTCATGATCCTGATTTTTTTGGGCAGCCTGCGCGCCACGGTGGCCGTATTCCTCTCCATTCCGCTTTCCGCTCTGGCTACCTTCGTGGTGCTTTACATGCTGGGTAGCACCGTGAATACGATGATTCTGGGCGGACTGGCACTGGCATTCTCGCGCGTCATCGACAACTCCGTGATCTCGCTCGAGAACATCTACCGGCACCTGGAGATGGGCTCCGCGCCGAAGATCGCAGCCGAGCAGGGAGGCGCCGAAGTCAGCCTCGCCGTGCTGGCCGCCACGTTGACCACGGTAGTCGTGTTCTTTCCGGTGACATTTCTGTTCGGCGTCAGCAGGTTTCTGTTTTCCGCTTTGGCGCTCGCCGTGGCGATCTCCCTGTTCGCCTCGTACTTCGTCGCGATGACTGTAATTCCGTTGTTCTGTTCCAAATACCTCAAGAGCGTGCACCACGCCGATGGAATCGCGGAACCAGACGCCAGAGGCTTCAACGCATGGTTTAACAAGTCTTTCAACCGGCTCCTGGATCTTTACGAACGCTCGGTCCGTAGCGTGCTCCGGCGGCCGATCCTTACCGTGGGGGGGCTGTCTCTGTTATTCGTCGCCAGCCTCGGCATGTATCCCTTGCTGGGGCTGGCCTTTTTTCCGCAAACCGACGCAGGCCAGTTCACCATCAACCTCAAGGCGCCCACGGGCACGCGCATTGAAGTGACCGAACAGTACGTGGCTCAGGTGGAAAACCTGATCAAACGCACGGTGAACCCTTCCGACTTCCATATGGTGGTCTCGAATATCGGTATCGTGCCCGATTTTTCGGCGCTCTACACGAGCAACGCGGGCCCCTATACGGCCACCATTCAAGTGGAGCTCAACGAGTCGCACAAGACCAGCAGCTTCGAATACATGGACCGTCTTCGCCGAAGCCTTGCCGCCAATTACCCCAACCTTCGGACCTTCTTTACCAGCGGATCGATGGTGGACGCGGTGCTGAATACCGGGATGCCGGCCCCCATCGACCTGCAGGTTTCCGCCAGCGATCTGGATCGCACATACGCCGTGGCCCAAAATCTGGCGGCGCGCATCCGCAGGCTGCATGGCGTGGGAGAGGTGTACATTCCCCAGGACATGAATTACCCGGCTGTCCGGTTGAACGTGGACCGGGTGCACGCCGCGGAACTGGGATTGAGCCCCAAGGAAGTGGTCGACAACGTCATCACCGCGTTGAATTCCAACACGATGATTGCACCGAACTACTGGGTGGATCACCAGACTGGAAACGATTACTTCCTCACGGTGCAATACTATGAGAACGGCCAGCCGGCCATCCACAATTTTGTCGACCTGAAGAGTATCCCTCTGCGGGCGCCCAATCTCTCGGACCCCACCACTCTGGACACGGTGGTAAGGCTGGAGAGCACCCAGACCGCCACCGAGATCTCGCACTACCAGATCCAACGCGTGACCGACGTCTACGTTACTCCCTCCGGAGAGGACCTGGGGAACGTCTCCACGGAAATCAAAGATCTCCTCGCCGGTCTGAAACTGCCTTCCAGTTTGCGGATCAGCCTGCGCGGAATGGTGGAGGGCATGAATCAGTCCTTCCGCAGCTTCGCGGTCGGCCTGTCGCTCTCCGTGGTTCTGCTCTACCTGATTCTCGTAGCCCAATTTCACTCGTTCAAGGACCCGTTCCTGATCATGCTCGCTATCCCCATGGGTTTTATTGGCGTGATGCTCGTTCTGCCCCTTACGCATACCACTTTGAACGTCATGTCCTTGATGGGTGTCCTCATGCTGGTTGGTATCGCGGCCTCCAATAGCATTCTCATCGTCGAATTCGCGCACCGCCTGGAGGAACAGCAGATGTCCGTGGAAGACGCGATCATCGGCTCCTGCCGGGTTCGATTGCGCCCCATCCTGATGACGTCGCTCGCCACCATCATTGGCATGGTGCCGATGGCCCTCAAGCTGGGCACGGGCAGCGAGCAGTACGCTCCACTGGCCCGGGCCATTATCGGCGGCCTCACCTCATCGGTCCTGCTGACGGTCTTTATCGTTCCGGCAGCCTATATGATCGTTTACCGGCGCGGCGCGCGGGAAATCGGGAGCTAGACGCGCATGCCGCGCTTCTCCATTCGCAATCCGTATTTCGTAATCGTGGTCTGCCTGGTGCTGGCCGTGATCGGAGTGACCTCGGGGGTCCGCATGCCGGTGGACCTCTTCCCTACCATCAACCTTCCCGAAGTGGTGGTGGCGACCTTCTATTCCGGCATGCCTCCAGAGGACATCGAGACCGACATTACCGACCCGCTGGAGCGTTTCTTCACTCTCGCCAGCGGCATCGATCACATGGAGTCGCGGTCCCTGCTCGGGGTGAGTATCATCAAGGTCTTTTTCCAGCCCGGAACGAGCGCAGACGCCGACGTCACGGAGCTTTCAAACCTGGCGCTAGCCGATTTGAAACGGCTGCCGCCGGGAACGCTCCCCCCGGTCGTGCTGAAATTCGACGCCTCCAGCCTTCCCGTCTGCCTGGTGACCGTGAAGGGCGAGGGACTCAACGAGACGCAACTGCACGATCTGGCGCAGTTTCAAATCCGCAACCAGATCGCCGTGGTTAAAGGCGCTGAGATTCCTCCCCCATTTGGGGGCAAGTATCGGCAGGTCATGGTCTACGTCAATCCTCTTCAATTGCTGTCGCGGCAATTGAGCGTGATGGACGTGGTCGACGCCGTCAACCAGAACAACCTGATTCTGCCGGCCGGAGACGTCAAGATCGGATCCAACGACTATTACGTCTACTCCAACGCGATGGTCAAACGCGTCGAAGAACTGAACCAGGTTCCGCTCAAGACTTCTGGGACGCGCTGGGTATCCGTGGCCGATGTGGGCGATGCCAAAGATGCCAGTCAAATCCAGTACAACGTCGTCCGCGTGGATGGCCAGCGCTCCTGCTACATCCCGATCATGAAGCAGGGCGGCGACACCAACACCATCGAGGTAGTCAATGGCGTCCGCGACCTGATCGGCCGGCTGTTCGACGTGCCGAAGCAACTGAAGGCCAGCGTGGTATTCGATCAGTCCGTATTTGTGAAGGAAGCTCTGGGGACCGTCCTGCACGAAGGGGTCATCGGATTGGTGCTGACCAGCCTGATGATCCTCATTTTCCTGGGCAGCATGCGCGCTACCGCGGCGGTCCTGCTTTCCATTCCGCTGTCCGCGCTGGCCACGTTTGTAGTGCTTTCTCTGGTGGGGAGCACGGTCAATACCATGATCCTGGGCGGTCTGGCACTCGCGTTTTCGCGAGTGATCGACAATTCCGTAATTTCGCTGGAGAACATCTACCGGCACCTGGAACTGGGTTCGACGCCCGCCGTGGCCGCGGAGCAAGGCGGGGCCGAAGTCAACCTGGCCGTGCTGGCGGCGACGCTGGTCGACGTCGTCGACTTCTTTCCGGTCACCTTCCTGTACGGTGTCAGTAAATTCCTGTTCTCGTCCCTGGCCCTGGCCTTTGTGCTGTCATTGCTGGCGTCATTCGTGGTTTCGATGACGGTGATACCCCTGTTCTGCTCGCGTTTCCTGAAGGGTGTGGACCATGCTGCCGCCGCTCCAGAAGGGGAGCACGCACCACTCCCGCCAGACGCCACTTTGGGAAGCCGTTTCAATGCCTGGTTCAACCGCTCATTCGGGCGAATCCTGGACGCTTACGAACGCTCGGTGCGGTGGGCTCTAAAGCGGCCGGCACTCACCGTCTGCGCCCTCGCGGGCCTCTTTGTCGCCAGCCTGGGGATTTACCCGCTTCTCGGGGTGGCCTTCTTCCCCCAGACCGATGCCGGGCAGTTCACCATAAACGTGAAGGTTCCCACGGGAACCCGAATCGAACTCACCGAGCAATACGTCTCGAAAATCGAGGGCCTCATCCACCACACGGTTGCGCCGGCCGATTTGAAAATGGTGGTCTCCAACATCGGCGTCGTCAACGACTTTTCTTCGCTGTACACCTCCAACGCCGGCGAATACACCGCCACCATTCAGACTGCCTTGAACCCCGAGCACCGAACTCCAAGCTTGGACTATATGGACAGCCTGAGAGCCCAGATCGCCGCGAAGTATCCCGAAGTGCGAACGTTCTTCACCTCCGGTTCGATGGTGGATGCCGTCCTCAATACCGGCATGCCGGCCCCTATCGATGTCCAGGTTTCGAGCCGCGACCTGAATGACACGTACAACACCGCGCAAGCGCTGGCGGACCGCATTCGTCGATTGCCCGGCGTGGGCGAAGTCTATATTCCCCAGGACATGAACTATCCCGCTCTCAGATTCAATGTGAATCGGGTTCACGCCGCCGAATTCGGACTCGACCAACAGGAGATAGTCGATAACGTCATCACAGCGCTCAATTCCAATACGATGATCGCTCCGAATTATTGGGTCGACTACAAGACCGGCAACGACTACTTTCTGACGGTCCAGTACAACGAGCACGGCCCAGCGGCAATCCACAACCCGGTCGACCTGAAGCAGATCCCGCTTCGGCGGCGCATGGACCAAGGGCCTGGCATGGCGTGCGGACCAGCGAGACCGGCGGCCGAGCCAAGTCTGGCGGCGGCGCTTCCCCATCCGCGGTGGAGCTGCCAGAGCGCTCTGCCGACCAGTCTGGTCCGATCCTCGATGCCGGCTGGTTCGGTTCGACCGGTGACGGTGCTGGACAACGTTGTCGACGTGAACTTCTTGCAGTCGCCGACCGAAGTCGACCACTACCAGATCCAGCGCGTGGTGGACGTGTATGTCACCCCGGCCGGAGAAGACTTGGGCAAGGTGACCCGCGCCATTGGTAAGACCGTGTCCGACGCCCGGCTGCCCGCGAACGTTCGCGTGGATCTGCGTGGCATGGTGCAAGGGATGAACGAGTCGTTTAAGAGCTTTGGACTCGGTTTTGTCCTCTCCTTCATCCTCCTGTACCTGATCCTCATTGCGCAGTTCCGGTCCTTTGTCGATCCGTTTTTAATCATGCTGGCCATTCCCATGGGGTTCATCGGGGTCTTCGCCATACTTCCCCTGACGCACACCACGCTGAACGTGATGTCGCTCATGGGCGTGCTGATGCTCGTGGGGATAGCCGACTCCAACAGCATCCTGATCGTCGACTTCGCTCACAAACTCGAGCGGCAGGGCCTTCCCGTGGCGGACGCCGTGGTTACCGCGTGCCGCGTGCGTCTTCGCCCCATCCTGATGACCTCTCTGGCAACCATCATCGGAATGATCCCGATGGCGATGAAGCTGGGGACGGGCGCCGAACAGTACACGCCCATGGCCCGCGCCATCATCGGAGGGTTGACTTCTTCCGTGCTCTTCACGGTCTTCATCGTGCCCGCCGCGTACCTACTGGTATACGGCAGAAGGGAAGCCGCCGAAAGTCTGCGATCGTGACCATTTCCGGAGATCTCCTATGCGAACTGTTTCTATCCCCGTCTTACTTATACTAAGTGCTGGCCGCTGCGTTCTGGCGCAACCGGTGGCGCCGGTGAAGCTTAATCTAAAAGACGCCGAAGCGTTGGCGTTGAAGAATCATCCGCGCGTGTTGGCGGCACAACACGCCGTTTCCGCTCTGAACCAGCGGGTGGACGAGGCTAAGGCCGCGTATTACCCCACTTTGGCCGCCGATGTTACCGGCTCACAGGGTAACCCGCAGGCACGTATCGGCGCGGGGTTTCTCACAGACTCGCGTCTCTTCGACCGCTTCGGCCAAGGCATCACGCTCAGCCAGTTGATCACGGATTCGGGACGCACGCCCAACCTCGTGGCGGCCTCGCGTCTGCAGGCCGGCGCTGCCGGGCAGACGGCACAAGCCACCAAGTACGATGTCCTGGTGCGCGTCAATCAGGCCTATTTCGACACCTTGCGCGCTCAGGCCCTGGTAAAGGTGGCGCAGCAGACGGTGGCGGCGCGCCAATTGCTCGCGGACCAGGTGACCGCCCTTTTCAATAACAAACTCCGTTCGGAATTGGACGTCAGCTTCGTGGATGTCAACGTGTCGCAGGCGAAGTTGCTGCTGCTGCAGGCGCAGGACCAGGTGCACGGCGCCTTCGCCGAAATGACCCGCGCCCTGGGTTCCCAGCAGGCGGCTGCCTATGAACTGGAGGACGAGCCTCTGCCACCCAGCCCTCCTCCGAATTCAGAAGATCTGGTGGCGCAAGCGCTCAGCAGCCGGCCGGAACTGGCTAGCTTGCAAATGAGCCGCGACGCCGCCTACCGGTTGGAGCACGCCGAGAAGGATCTGTCGTATCCGACTGCCAGTCTCGTGGGCGTGGGTGGCTACATGCCATATATCGACCAGATCACGTTGCCACATGCGATTCCCGGCGAGTATGAAGGTGTCGCCGTAAATATTCAAATTCCCATCTTGAATGGAGGATTGTTCAAGGCTCGACGCCAAGAAGCGCACTTTCGGGCGCTCGAAGCCGACCAGCGGTTGCGGGATGAGGCGGAAGCGATCGCGCGCGACGTCAGGACGGTGTGGGCCAGTTCGACCGTAGCCTACCAGCGCCTCGATGTCACCGCGCAGTTGCTGCGCCAGGCTACGCTTGCGCTGGACCTCGCGCAGGGCCGTTACAACCTGGGCCTTTCCACCATAGTGGAACTTACACAGGCGCAGTTGAACGTGACCGCCGCGGAGATCGATAACCTCAGCGCGAAATACGATTATCAAAGCCAGCACGCCACCCTGCAGTACGCACTCGGGGCGTTGCGCTGAGAGAGATGTTATGGCCAAGAGCGCGCCGGTCCTTTTCCACGAAGAACAAGCACTTGGGCAATGGCACGCCAAGCTGGTTCTGGCCATTCCTCCGGGCGCGCTGATCTTCGTCACATTAAGGCAACTGATCTGGCAGCACCCCTGGGGAACTCCGCCGGTCACGAATGCAGGGCTGGTCTTTCTGACGGGCCTGCTCGTGCTGGTTTATGTGAGGCTCATCACCGTGCGACTGGTCACCGACGTGCGGCCAACGGAGGTCGGGGTCGGGCTCCGCGGTCTATGGCAAAAACGGAGGATTCCCATGGACCAAGTCCGCGTCGCAAGAATAGTCGAGTACGACTCGGTCCGGGATTTCGGCGGCTACGGAGTTAGGTCCGGCCGGCGCGGCCAGGCGTACATCGCACGCGGGAACCGCGGAGTCGAATTGGAATTGCTGGATGGCCGGAAGGTTCTGATCGGTTCGCAAGACCCGGCCAAGCTCACAGAGCAGATCTCGCAGTGCCGCAGTCGGGCGTCAGTGTGAGCGACGCCGCATCCGTCGCATTCGACGAACGGGCGGGATTGCAGCGGACTGCCCGAACTGCAATGCCCTGGACGGGGCACGCCTTTGACGGTGCAGCCTGCCACTGGAAGCGCTGGGTCTTCGCGCCTTCCATCGTTAATTCTCACAAAGTACTGCCCCTGCAGGATCGTCTCAGCCAGCCTCCGACCTTACACTGGGGAGGATGCTGACCAGCACAACATGGTCGCAAACCACTGGCGCAGGGTCAGCGCTTCGGTCAGCCGGACAAGCGGCGGACATTCCGTCTCGCGGTTTTTCCTGTGTTTATCTGACCGCTTCCATTCACGCGGCCAGATTGGCCTCCACGCTGGCGGGCTTGGTACAAATCGATGTTTACGGCGCCTCCACGCTGGCTGAGGCTGAAGCGCGGCTGCGAGGAGCAGGGTCGCGCGTCCTGCTGACCGACGCCTGGTTTGAGAGACCCGGCTGGGAGGATGTCCTGCAAATGGCGGCGCATCTGCCGTTTCAAGTTGCCTTCGTATTGGTGTCGCGCGTCGCCGACAAACAGTTGTGGATCGACGCGCTCGAACGCGGAGTCTACGATCTGATTCTCGAACCGTTCCGCGAGGATGAACTGCGCCACGTCCTCGAAGGTGCGCACTTCCGCGCAACCAGCGGTGGCTCGTGCCAACTCTTTGGTCCTTCCCTGGTACGATCCGGGTCGAGCGCGCCACCGGTTGACGAACCACTGCTATGCGCTTGTTCCTGAAACGCTTGGTTTTCAGAAAGAGAAAGGTCCGATTTGGCGACCCGGGCGTGGGCCCCCGCCGCACCTTCGAAGCATGGCTTGCCGCATACCGTGATCGGTTGGAGCAGTTATGCAAAGGCGCGAAGCGATAACGCCCGTGCGGTTTCGTGGCTCGTCTCTGAAGACCCGAAACGCAAGGCTGGCCATAACCCGTGAATTTGCGCTTCCGTTCGGGTTCTGACTCACGTACTGCGGGTAGCACTGGCGTCAGCGGCCTCGGCAGCGCCGGTGGATCTGCCGACAAGCGGCTCTTCGGGCAAGAACTCATTCCTTGAAGAACTAGAACTCATATGGTTGAGGGATGGTGCGGAAGCCAGGTGAGGTCTATGGTGAGAGGCAAAGGAGAACGTCCATGAGAACGCAACAGTTCATGCAGCCCACCTCGGCGCTACCGTCTGGGTTGCGTTGGACTCTCATTGCGGCCTTGACAGTGCTTTCCCCAATCGCATTAGCCAAGGAAAAGAGCGGCGCCCACAAAAAGCCTCAATCGGCGCCGCAGGACAAAATCGAAGTCGTCGGCCGTATCGCCTTGCCCGCTGGGCCCATCACCGGACTGGTGCCAACCCGGCACTTCAGCAGCGACTACCTCTATGCAGAGTACGGCGCGGGAAAGAAGGCCACAATCATCGACGTAACCAAGCCCGACCAGCCATCGGTTGTAACCAATCTTGTGTACCCCGCGAATGGATCTCCAGACAGCATAATTGCCGTCGCTGGCACGTCAGCCGTCGCAATCGGCGAGCAGCCGTCTTCCGTGGCGGTTCCACGACCTACCTCCGTCAGGATCATGAGCTTTGCGGACTTTGAGAATCCGAAGGTCCTGCGTGAGTTTTCAGGTGTCACCGCGATTGGCCGGGACGATTCGCGCGGCTTGATATTTCTGGCGGACGCCGCGGGCGTCTGGATCTTGCGGAAACTTCCCGCAGAGGACCCGGCCGTGGAAGCCGCATACTCGAACTACGTGTTGTACAACCGCTGAGCCTCGGTCTTGTTGGCGTTTGGCGGACCTGTTCGGATTCGAACTCACGACCTCTTCCATACCGGAGCGCCGACGGTGGGTCCAAACGGCACGTACGCGCCTGGATCGATTGAGTTCGCCCGGCCGCTGGTGCGCTCGGCGTAGGCCAGCCGTCTCCGTATGTCAGCGAGGTTGGCCAGAATCACACAATACCGGTGTTGTCCTATGGAGTACCGCCTCATGAATCGGTTTCGCTGTTCTTTGTCACTGTGCCTTTCGTCCTTCGATCATCGTACGGGGAGAACTCCCGATCTTCCGCGGCGGTTTCCGAGTGCCGCCGGAACCGATGCGGCGTACAAGAGCAGTTTGGCGGCGCAATGCCGACCTGAATATTGCCAGCAGCCGTTCCGCATGGTGCGAGTACGTCGCCCAAACTTCACGTCTCTATCAAGTTAATCGATCGTGGCAGCCCAGTTAACTCGTCAGGGCCGGATGGACTCGATCGAGCTGCGGGAAGAACCGAAGGCTGCAGCCACTGTTGTGTGGTGTTCAAAGCGCTTGGCGGCGGGGCGCCCGCAGAGGCTCAGCGCTGCGAGCAGTCCTAAGAGCACCGTCCGACTTCACACCGCCATGAGGACAACGTTGTTGCGACGGAACCTGCTATCTTGAGCACATGCCAGCGACGAGGCTGACAGCAAGCCGGCTACGAAGACGACGGTGCGGGTCATGGCCAATGGTACGAGATGGACTTCACAGAGGATAACTGCCCTTCCTAGCCACCTGAGAGAATGGTGCAATCACCAGATTGACTCTTGGGTTGCCGGACCACGACTCGTTTGCGTCCTCGTTGGCAGTATGCGTTTCATTTGTTGATCGTCGTACTGGGAAAACTCCCAGTCTTTCTGCAAGAACTGCAAACGCCCACCGAATCATGCGGCGTTCATGAGAGCTTGGCCCGCGTCATGCCCACGGTCGCCGAGTTCGCTATGATCGGCCATCTCCTGGCACTGCAGGCAGTACTGGGCCCAAGGCACGGCGCGCAGGCGCTTATCCCCAATAGCCTCTTCGCAGTACAAGCAGGTGCCGTAATCACCGGTGTCGAGTCTACGCAGGGCTTCGTCTATCTCGCGAAGGCAACGCGCAGAGCGGTCCAGGTTTTTGATGGCGAGCTCACGCGCCGTGGCGGCTTGGATCTGATCCATCTCGTCCGCCGTCTGCTCAATGCACACTTGGTCTCGCAACTTAAGGCTCGTTGCGATTTCTCGGCGCGCGTCTTGCAAGCGTTTCCTAATCTGAGACTTATCGAACTCCTGTGCCATCTTCCTCCTCCTTTGTTTTGTGGTGCCTGCGAACCGTTGAACGTTCGCTCTGATAGAGACTCTAAAACACGAGCGCATGGGCGCATACCCTGTAAACCCGGCTTTCGTTTGCCAATTTACGCTTATGGTTCGGGGACCGGCAGGGCGCTGCCGATAGAATCGCTACTACCAGGGGTTTGGTTGGTATACCTGTCATCGTCATCCTCCAGACACCCAACGAAGCCGATTGCCGATCCCTGTTCTTCACAGTAGCCCGTGCGGCTTTGCCACCCAATACTCTTATCGTAGGAGCTTGGAGAAATAAACGCCGGATCGGCCGCAGCCAGGCTCTGTTTCTTCCTGAAGTCCGAAACTAACGCACTCTTGGAGGCGTCTTCATGACTGAAGGAGCGACACAACCATGAAGTACAAATCGTTAGTAGCCGGCGCGGTTCTGTGTCTGGCAGCCGCCACGGTTGGCAGCGCCCGGAGTTGGGATATCAGCGTTGACTATACGGCCAAGGCCGGAAACACGACGCTGCCGGCCGGGGACTACACTGTCAAGCTCAACGGGAATCAAGCCAAACTCACTGCCGAGGACTCAGGCAAAACCTACATCGTCCCCGTCAAGATAGTCAACGTGGAGCGAAAGTACCTCGATACCGCGGTCGTTTCGGTCGAAACGGGTGGTACGGAACTCATCCAATCCATCGAATTGGGCGGAACCACCACTGAGCTCGAGTTCACCAAGTAACCGGCTGTCGTATTCCGTTACAGGCCATGGTCCCACCGGCGGGGTGCGGAATGAAGGAAGAACTTCCGCGGGTTGCGGAAGGGCGCGCCTGTTGGCCTGTTCTACTAGATCGCGAGACGACGGAGTACTGGCAGCTTCACCAGGTCCAGGACGAATCCGAAAGCGGCCGCGCGGCAAAGGTGTCGGTTATAACCAGAATGGGCAAAGGCATCGCGGCGAACCCGTGGCCGCATACTCTGGAGAGTCCCGGACTTGATTCCACGGCGTCCCAGAGCTTTCAGTTAACGCATCGGGCCCGGATGACGGCACGGATGCTTTGGGACGAGAATAGAGGTGTAATGAATCCGCCCCGCGAGCGTCGAGAGCGGCAAGGAACGCGGCACGTTATGTTGACCGGCCTCGGCTTCGTTCTCGCTCTCTTGCTCGCGCTCGGCGTCTATGCGGCACGATCGCTTTCAAGCGTGAGCCGCGCGGGCACACTGACGACTCGCGAGTACTTTCAGCAGAGTGAATGCCTGGAAAGGGTTCACCTTCTGCTGTCCTCCGCCAATAGTGCTATTCGCGACTACCTGCTGGATCCGGATCCCCTGGCGCTCGCGCGGCACCGCGAGCAGGCGATGGTTTCGCGGTCACAGGCCATGGGGGCCATCGACGACTACAAGGTAGTGGCGGCGTCGGAGCGACGGCTCTTGACCGGTCAGCTCGATGCCCAAGTCGCGGACTACTGGGCAGTCGCTGATCGGGGCCTTGAGATTACAGGGCGCCAACGGACGGAGGCCGGGGTCAACCTGTTGATCGGCCAACTGGTACCCTTGCGCGACAGATATCTCGCTACAATCAACGAGATCGGCGCCCGCGATCGCGCCGACCTGAGATCCGCGGCAGCGAACGCCTCGCGGTTCGTTCTAGGCGCCGAGAGGCGGCTATGGGCCGCGATCGCGCTAATCGTGCTTCTTTCCATGTTGGTCGCCGGCACTACTGTCCGCTACCTGGCACGGCTGGAAAACATAGCGTCGGCGCAGTACGAGGCCTCCGTAAAGGCGGGCGTCGAACTAGAGGGGTTATCCCGTCGCCTGATGACTCTGCAAGAAGACGAACGCCGAAGGATCGCGCGGGAGTTGCACGACGATTTTGGGCAACGAATGGCAGGCCTGCTTTTTGAGCTGGCAGCCGCTGGCGAACGGATGGATGCGACGCCGGACCTCAGGCTTGCCATGCAAACAATGGGGGAACGCCTCGGAAATGTGGTTAAGGACCTGCAGCAACTGTCGCGTACCCTCCACTCGGCCGTGCTGGACAAGATTGGCCTTGAAGCCGCTATCCGGTCCGATTGCAACGCGCTCCGGCAAAGAAGCGCATGGGAGGTCGATTTTCGGTCGGTTGATGTGCCCAAACGATTGCCTGAGCCGCTGAGCCTGGCGGCCTATCGGGTGTTTCAGGAGGCGCTGCAGAATGTCTTGAGGCACTCGCAGACGAGTCGATTGGAGGTTTCCCTGACCGTCGAAGGCAGGGACCTAGTGCTTCGGGTAAAGGATCATGGCCTCGGGTTCGACGCCGAATCGGCCAATCAAACCGGTGGTCTCGGGCTCCTGAGCATGCGCGAACGCCTGCGTATGATCGGGGGAACGTTGCTGATCCAATCGGAAATCGGGAAAGGAACGCAAGTGGATGCCAGGCTTCCGATCATGAGCCAATGAGCGCCTTGCCGCGGCGTCGGCGTTGAAGACTATGAGTTTTCCCAGGTGACGTGCGATCTTCGATGGAGCCCAATGGGATCGAAAGGCCTTAACCAATGAAGCGTTCGAAGGTCTTGATCGCCGATGACCACAGCATGGTGATCGACGGACTCCGCGGCCTCCTGGAGCCTGAGTACGAAGTCGTTGGGGCTGTTAACGACGGACGGGCGGTACTGCCCGCGGTTCGAAAGCTGCAGCCAGATGTCGTGGTAATCGACATCTCGATGCCCTTGTTGAATGGTCTGGATTGCACTCGCCAGCTTCGCGACGCGGGGTGTAGGGCCAAGATCCTGATTCTGACCATGCACCCGGACGCCACTTTGGCACAGGAAGCTCTTGCCGCGGGAGCTTCGGGGTACCTCCTGAAGAGTTCGCCCGGCTCGGAGTTGAAAGGAGCGCTGAGGGACATTCTGCTGGGTCGAACCTACCTGTCGCCCTCGGTAGCTAGGGACATGGGCGAAGTGACGGGCAGGATGACATCAATTCATGAAGATGTTTGGGCCCACCTCACGCCACGTCAACGCGAAGTCCTGCAACTGCTTGCTGAGGGCAAATCACACAAGGAGTTAGCCAATATCCTGAACATCTCCGTGAAGACGGCTGAATATCACAAGTACGCTATTCTGGACAAGCTCGGGTTAAAGACCAACGCTGAACTCGTCCAGTATGCCGTTCGCCACGGAATCATTGCCGTGTAGCCAGTTAGCCGCTGCGTCTGGGAGAACTCCCAGTATTGAATGTGGCCGATCAGTGATGTAATTGCGTTGCAGAGCTTGGCATGGACCAGATCTTGAGGGAGACGCTCAACAATCCGAACGGGACTGGACCGCGACAGTCCAGGCTCACGGTTTTGCTTGCGGACGACAATCCTTCGCTTCTCCGGGAGCTGCAGCATGTTCTGGACAGAGAATTCGAGATTGTCAGTACGGTTGCGGACGGTCGCGCGCTTTTGGAGCAATACGACCGTCTGCGCCCCGATGTCATCGTGACAGACATCTCGATGCCACTCATGGACGGTTTCGAGGCAGTGGCGAATCTGCATCACCGGGGGAAACCAAAGGTGATTTTTCTCACCGTGCATGAGGAAGAAGCCTTCGTCGAGGAGGCAAAGGCATTGGGCGCGATGGGATACGTCCTCAAACGATCCCGTCCTTCGGTGCTCGTCGATGCCATTCGCTCCGCGCATGCAGGACGGTTCTTTCTGTGCCCGGAACTCTGCGAGTAATGGTGCTCGCGTGACATGAAAATGCCGGCGGCCAGTTACGAGAACCGGCGGAAGGAGTACTGGGAAAATGACGTGGACAGTTGGCGTGTCAGTTGTGGCAGTGGCAATGTTCGGGCATTCTCTGGATGCACAGATTCGGCCCCAAGATGCCCCGCGGACGCTCGCCCAGTTCAGCGCATCCATCGAAGAGCTCGCGCGCGCGTCGAGTCCCGCGGTCGTGCAGATCTCAGTGCGAGGGCGAGCCCCGTTAGCAGAGGGCGGCATGCAACGAGCCGGTTTCGTCGCCGACCAGCAGGCCACGGGCTCAGGCGTGATCGTCGACCCGGACGGTTACATCGTCACCAACGCTCACGTCGTGATCGACGCGCGGCACATTGACGTCAGCGTCATCGATGGTGGGCAATCGGATCAACTGGTCCGACACAAGCATTTCCCTGCGGCGACGGTCGGTCTGGATCGCGAAACAGACCTCGCGGTACTGAAGATTGAAGCGCAAGGCCTTCCCACTCTGTCATTCCTGGACGATTCCGAATCGCTGAAACAGGGGCAACTGGTTATCGCGCTCGGCAGCCCGCTTGGGCTCGACAACTCCCTCACGGTTGGTTTCGTGAGCGCACCCGTCCGGCGCCTTAGTCCCGACAATCCAACTTTCTACATTCAGACCGACGCGCCCATCAACCCTGGCAACAGCGGCGGTCCACTCTTGGACACTGCGGGGCGCGTCGCGGGCATTAACACTATGATCATGTCGCAATCCGGGGGCAGCGAGGGGGTCGGTTTTGCCATTCCGAGCAATATCGTAAAACGGACATATCAGGGTCTCCGCAAAGATGGACGGATCCGCCGTGGGACGATCGGCGTCATTCCCCAGGACATCACACCCACTTTGGCGTCGGCACTTGGGTTGGATCGCGATTCCGGTGTTATCCTGTCGGACATTGTACCCCAAGGCGCTGCTGAAACCGCCGGTTTGGAGCCCGGCGACATTGTCCTCGCTGTAGATGGTAAACCTATCGACCGCTCGCACCAATTGATGGCAGTGGTTTCTCAGCACGTCTTCGGAGAAGAGATCACGATCGACATCGAACGGGGCAAGGAGCGTTTCAAGAAGACCGTTGCAATTCTTGCCCGGCCGAGATTGCCGGAGGATCTGGAGGAACTCGCGAGCCGGGACGCCCACCTGGTGCGCCGTCTGGGTGTTCTTGCGCTCACCCTGGACGAAAAGGTGACGCCCATTCTTCCGGACGTGCGGCGGCTTTATGGCGTAGCGGTGGCAGGGGTTCCCGCCGAGTTCGTGGGATTGAATCCCGGCCTGATTGCCGGTGACGTGATTTACGAACTGAATGGATCCCGTATGGGTACCTTCGAGGCGTTGCTTGCTGCGCTGGATGGCAAGAAAACCGGAGATCCCATTGCGCTTCTTGTCGAGCGCTCGGGGCAATTGATTTACGTTTCGTTCGAACTCGAGTGATTCTCCGGCGCCGGAACTAATGGCAGCAGCCGCTTCCGTTCCCCAAGCCGATTATCCCCTTGTTCGGACGAGCGTTGGGCCGTGTCTGCGATTCATGCGGTGCCGCCGGAAACCGGAGCGGGCAAACTCTCTTGATGGGCTCAACTGATGCGTGAAGCCTTCCTCATGTGCTTGAATCCAGAGGGATTAGGCAAACCGGGAGTTCTCCCAGTATTCCGTCATCCGGAAGTCGACTAGGTTGGGGTAGAAGGAGAAATCAAATGAGCCCATTCAACTGGTCTTGGGTAAAAGCAAAGGGAGGTTTCTCCCTGGCTGCGTTGCTACTGAGCCCTGCTTGGGGCTCAGTACCTCCGCAACCCGGAACCGTCAACTACATCGAAGGGCAAGCCTCGCTTGGCGGGCAAGCCCTCGGCGAGAAATCCGTAGGAACCGCCAGGTTGGCGGCGAGCCAATCACTCTCGACGCAGGACGGTAGGGCAGAGATCCTGCTTACGCCCGGCATCTTCTTCAGAGTTGCCGATCATAGCTCCGTGCAGATGATTTCCCCGGGCTTGGCGGATACCGTATTGGCGCTGCAGAAGGGCCGCGCCATGGTTGAGGTCGCGGAAATTCGTCCCGAAAACAATGTCCGCGTCGATGAAGGCGGCGCCAGCACACGTTTGCTCAAGGCGGGCCTGTACGACTTTGACGCGGATCGAGGTCAGATCCGTGTGTTCGATGGCGAAGCCCTTGTTCAGGCTGGCGGTCAACGGATTGAGGTTAAGCGCGGACGCCAACTCAATCTCAAGGCTACCGGAAAGCTGAAGGCGCGGGAATTCGACAAGAATGCGTACACGGATGATTTCTACAGGTGGGCGAGCTTGCGAGCGTCGTATCTGGCAGAGGCCAACGTCGATGCGGCCCGCACGTACGGGGGCGTCGGCGGTTGGTCCCCCAGTATGTGGTACGGGAGCGGATGGTATTGGGATCCATCGTTCTACGCCTATACCTTCATTCCGGACGACGGGATTTTCTTCGACCCGTTCGGCTGGGGTTTCTACTCGCCGTGGTGTGCGTTTGAGGCGCCGTACCTTGGCTATGGGTTCGGCTACGGCGGCTACGGCTATGGTTACGGCAGGCGTCACTTCGGCTCGGGATACCGTCCGCCGTACACCGCCGGGGGCCGCAGCGCTGGATCCGTTGGACACGCGTACAGCGTTCGCCGGGGAACTATGGGCGGGTTTGGCGGTCGCGGAGCTCTCCGTAGCGGCGGCTTTGGCAGAGCCGGAGGCGTCAGCCGTGGCGGCGGTTTCGGCGGCAGAAGCGTTAGCCGTGGTGGAGGATTCGGCGGCGGATTCCATGGAGGCGGTGGAGGGCACGGCCGCTAATGGACTCGATCGCAAAAAGGTCCGCCTCCGTATTCCTGCAGTACCGTTACGCTACCATGAACCGTGGCGGGATATCGAGAGGCGACCGGCGGGCTGGGCGGGAGAACTGAGGCTCCTGCTCCGAGAACGGACGAAGAAAAGCCGCCGAGGGGGAACCCCGGCGGCCAGACGGAACCGAATCGTTGGACTTTAGCCTTTGACCGAGTAGCGGCGATCCTCCGCCTCGGCCTTGGTGGACGTGACCTTCAGCCCCATCTTCTTGCCCACGGCGCCGGACAGAAACCCACGGACCGAGTGCGCCTGCCAGCCGGTGGCTTTCATGAGTTCCTTCAGGGTGGCACCGCCGGTGCGCTTCAGCAGGTCGAGGACTTTGGCGGCCTTGGTCCCCTGGCGAGCGCCAGTCGCCTTCTTGGGCGACTGGCCCGACTTGCCGCCCTTGTTGGCCTTCTTCGCCGGGGTGGCCTTCTTGTCCGACTTGGCCTTGGACGGCGCAACGTGGGCCCTCTGTGCCGCGGACCGCAGCTTTTGGGCGGGCGTTGGCTGCTCAGCCGGGGCACTGGCCTCGGTGTTGGCGGATTCTGCTGGAATGCCGTTCATTCTGCGTTCTCCTTTGGCGGTGATTACCGCGATCCCATGGATCACTCGGGTGCGTCTGAATTGCAAGCAGATTCCGATGGGAATCCACATGGGCGTGGATCGGCGACGGAGCCGCATTCGGCCCCCAGATGGGGGCAGATGGTGGCAGATGGTGGCACCCGGCGCGAAATTTGGCCCCGAGAGGGAGCAGGCGATTGCCGCGGTGCCCTCTCATAGAACCGTGGATGAGGCGGCCCGTGCGGTAACCACCCCGAAAACCAGCGCCAAACCGTAGCCCAATTCGCCAAACCAGCCCGAACACCACGGCGAGAACGCGCGGAGAACGCAGGAACCATACGGAAGACTACCCGAAAAACCGTTAATTCGCCGGATAACGAGCTGAAGTTTGGTTCCAGCGTTGAATAAGGGTACGAATTTCCGTATGGTTGACACGTATGCAGCCCCTTTTCTATTCGACTGGCCAAGTGGCGCGCCAGCTTGGAACGACACTGGCGGCCGTGCGCGTCCTGTGCGAAAGCCGCATCATTGCAGCCGAAACCACCCCTGGCGGCCACTGGCGAGTGTCGGCCACGGAAGTGGAGCGCCTCAAACGCGATGGCCTGCCGCCGATTCCGCGCCCCTTGCCAGCCGAGAGCGCTCCACCGGCAAGCAACGGTTCGGCGGTCCACCACGCTCACCCAGCACTCCTGGCCGAACCGTCCGACGAGGTTGTGTCCGCAGCCGATCAGGTCGCCATAACCAGGAGCATGCTGGAAAAGCGCAAGATCGACCGTGAGCTTGAGGAAACTGAAGATTGGTTCCGCAATCGCCAGCGTCAACAGGCCGCCGCGGAAGCTGCGGAGCGCCGAAGGATGGAAGCCCAGCAGGCCGAGGAGAGGCGCCTGCAATGGGTGCACGAGTGGACGCAATACGCGCTCGATTCGCTGCCCTACGGCGTGCAACAACAGGTTGAGATGGAGGTCCACACCGCGGTGCAGGAGGCACTTTCCGAACTCCAGCCCGGCCAACCGGAGGCCATCACCCCGCGCCTGGTGGCCGCGGCGGTGCATCGGGCGCTCGCGCCGTGGAACCGGAAGCAGGACATCGAACGCGCCCTCCAGGCGGGCATGGACACGCTGCCGTGGGACGTTCAGATTCATTCTAAGTATGCGCCGCTGAAACAGCGCGCGTGGGACGCGGCGGTAGCAGCCGTCCGCAAAGTGCGCGAGGAGGCCAGCTACAACGAGATGCAGACGGCCGCGGCGCAGGCAGTGCAGCCGATGATCCGCGAGTATGAGCACCAGCAGGCCTGCCAACGTATGGTGAGGGGCGTATACGTCCTCGGCGCGACGTGGGAAGAAGGGGAAGGGGCCAAGGAAGCGGTGCGGAAGGCGCTGGCGGCGCTGCCCATCGGCGCCGAACCAAAGCAGCTTGAGAAGGCCCAGGAAACGGCGGTAGCGCCGTTTAAGGCGGCGGTGGCCAAGCGGAAGGAAACGGCCCGGCTGGAATCCGAAGAGCGGGCCCGACGCCAGAGTGCGGCGTGGAAGGCTGATTCTCAATTGGACCACATCGCGCGGTACCTTGAAGAGGAATACGACTTCGAGGGCGGACACTGGGAAATGCGCCGCGAGGCGGACCGGCTGCGACCGCTGATTCGGGAAGCGCTGATCGATGAGTTAGTGGAGAATCCGGACATGAGCGCCGACGAGATCCGGGAGAGCATCGAAGCTCAGATCGAGGACGCCGTTTAGACGATTACGAGAAGAGCGGGTCATTGGTTCGGGAACCGTAAGGCCCGCAAAATCGCGCCTTCCGTGCGTCGCACTTCTCCCGCGTGGATTCGCCCTTGTTTCGCCGGTATCGGGCTGCACGGAGAGCACTGGCCACTTTCTGACAGCGAGGGCTAGGACAGTAGTGCACCCCGCCCCTCGTAATCTGCTTCTTCGGTGCGTACGCCCTACCGCAGTTCGTGCAGTACACCTGCCCGTCCGCCATCACACCCACGAGCGCCAGTTGGACGGCTAACTCGCCAAACAGATCCGCACCCGCCCACGTAATCGTCTTACTCATTACGTCGATTCGCGGTCTGACGTCTCCCAATGTCATCCAAGACTCGACAGCCTCGCCCCAACAGGCTCGATGAATTCCCAAATTCCGTATTGGAGTAACTCCGTCGCGTAACACTGTGGACCAATCACCTGGCTCTCCGAGCGCTTCTTGCTGAAGATTAGCCGCAATCCGCAGCAGCGCCTTGGCTTGCCTGGAAAAGAACCGCCAAACGTCCAACGGCTCAGAACCCAGCGGAACGCATGCGCGGGTCAGCCATTGCCGACTCGCGAAGGCGGAAGGTAGCGGCAGCCGCAGATGTTCATTCGGGAGTTCATGCGGGCTGGCGTGCAAATACGGGAGGTGATGCCGGCAGAGTCCCAGAACTCCCCACGTTCTGGCGTACTTCAGGATTGCAGTATCGTTACCGTCGGCCAGTTCTATGAACTCTTCGAGAAGTCCGCGGCCAGCGTGTTCGGCCTGTTGCCGTAGGTGGATCGCGCGGCGGGCCAAGTTCCCGTCATTCAGGAGTTCTTGACGAACTCCTCGAATCTGCCCATTGCTCCAGATCAACGTCCCTCGCCAGATCTTGATGTCCTCGATGAAGCTCAAGTGTCTCCGCAGATCGGTGGGGCGGGTGAGAAGCCCGGAATCAACTTTCAGCGCATCCAAAAGAACGTCACGGGATGTCACGTCAAGTTCCTCAACTCTCTAACCAGCATAGGGCAAAATCGGACCGGAGGGGCGGATTAGGAAGCAGGCTCGCAAGCCTGTCGGACAAAGCTTATGATGAATCTGGACATCCAAATCGAGCGCTGGCCGGTTGACCGGTTGGTCCCGTGCGATGTCAACCCCCGCACGCACTCTCCCGAACAGGTGGCGCAGATCGCCGCCTCCATCCGGGAATTCGGCTTTGTTAACCCAATTCTCGTGGGCGTGGACGGCCGGCTCATTGCTGGTGAAGGGCGTCTCCGGGCGGCCCGGACGCAGGGCATGCGCGAAGTTCCGGTCATCGTGCTGGAGCACCTGTCGGAGGTCCAGCGCCGCGCCCTGGCCATCGCCGATAACCAGCTCGCCCTTAATGCCGGCTGGGACGAGCAGATACTCCGCGAACAACTGGCAGCCTTGCAGGACGAGGACTTCAATCTGGATTTGCTTGGTTTCGACGCCCTGGAATTAGCGCGCGACTTGGCCGAGCAGGAGGCCGCCTGGCTCACCGACGAAGACGAAGTTTCGGACGTGCCTACAGCCCCGGTCACCAGGCCCGGCGACCTTTGGCTGTTGGGCCCTCGCAAAGGCCACCGGCAGCACCGGGTATTGTGCGGCGATGCCACCGCCAGCAAAGACACCGCGCGACTGCACGCCGGCCAGCCAGTCCCGGTTCTGATGGTGACCGATCCCCCCTATGGCGTTGATCTCGACCCGGAGTGGCGTGAGCAGGCGGGTCTCAACCCGCGGACCCGCCAAGGCGGCAAGGTCGCCAACGACGATCGGATCAACTGGTCGGAGGCTTGGGCGCTGTTTCCCGGTGATGTCGCCTACGTCTGGCATGCGGCCATTTACGCCGCCGAGGTGGCGCGGGGCCTGCAGTCCTGCGGATTCCAAATCCGGTCCCAGATCATCTGGGTGAAGCAGCACTTCGCCATCTCACGCGGCGCGTACCACTGGCAGCATGAGCCGTGCTGGTATGCGGTGCGGAAAGGCCAGACTGGTCACTGGCGCGGTGATCGCACGCAGTCGACCGTCTGGGAGGTAGCGAACCTCAATCCGTATGGCGGGGAGGGCGCAGCGGAAAATGAAGCTACCGGCCACGGCACCCAGAAGCCCGTCGAGATCATGCGTCGGCCGATTCTCAACCACACGCGTTCGGGGGAGGCTTGCTACGACCCGTTCCTGGGAAGTGGCAGCACCCTGATCGCAGCCGAGAGCACCAGGCGCATCTGCTACAGCATGGACATCGATGCGAAGTATGTCGACGTGGCGGTGCTGAGGTGGCAGCGGTTCAGCGGCCAACAGGCGGTGCTCGATGGCGACCGGCGAACGTTTGAGGAGATCGCACGAGTGCGCCGAAGGGAGGTCGCATGAGGCTCCTTGTCCTATGGGGTTTTGGTTCAGATCCGGGGCGGGTATCCCGACCGACCCGGCTGGTGGCACGGGTTGGCGGGCTGGTTTGGAGAACTAAGGCTTCGGTTCGGGGAACGAACGAAGGAAGACCGCCGAGGCGGCACCCTTGGCGCCCAGATGGAACCGAATCGCTGGGGTTCAGGCTTGGACCGATTACCTGCGGCGACGATTTCGACCCCCAGATGGGGGCAGGTGGTGCCAGATGTTAGGACACGGCGCAAAACTCGGCCACAAGAAAGAGCAGGCGATTGCCGCACTGCTCTCTCACCGAAACGTGGAGGAGGCGGCCCGCTCGGTAGGGATCAGTGCGAACACACTGCTGCGTTGGACGAAGGACCCGGAGTTCGACGCCGCATGCCGGGAGGCGCGGCGCACAGCCTTTTCCCAATCGCTCGCGCGGCTGCAGCAGGCTTCGATCGCCGCAGTGACGACCTTATTGAAGATCATGACAGACTCGAATGCCTCGTCGTCAGCTCGGGTACGAGCTGCCGAGGTTGTCCTGGAGCGCACGGCCAAGGCCATTGAGATCGAAGACATCGACGTACGCGTCGCAGACTTGGAGCGCGCGGTGGGCTCGGCCAAGACGTCGCACAAGGGTTACGAGATTGTGACCTGGCCGAGCCAGAAGGCTTTGCCAGGCCCACCTACAAACCCCGGTGAAGAGAACGGCGAGTAACACCATGGCAGGGCAAGGACAACCAAGTGTGGATGGGTTGGCAGAGTCGCTCAGCGCCCGCATGTCCGTGCCGGAGATCGCGCGGCGATTGAACATCGGTCGCCTCGCCGTCTACTCGATGTTGCAGCAGGGGATCATTCCCGGCGTCCGCCTGGGCCGCCGGTGGATCATAACCAGGCACGCGTACCTGGCCTGGGAGCGCAAGTGCGGCCTTCGCTCGGGCGCTGGACTTCGCCGCCCACCAGAGGTAGTGGTGTTGAATTGATGCCGGTATTCAAGCGCAAGTACCGTTCCGGGAAAGCCGTCTGGCGATACCTGTTCAGCGCGCCGGGTTCCACCGCCCAGGACCGCCGGTTGGTGGCGGAGGTAGGCTTCGCAACCAAACAGGAAGCGATTGACGCCGAGGCGAAGCGCCGCACAGAGGACCTGCAGAAGTACGAGTTGGCGAAGGCCGGCGCCGCCACCGTCGCCGCGGCGCTCCCCACCACACTTGCGACGTTGTTCCGGGAGTTCTTTCGCCAGCATGCGGAGGAGAAACTGGCTCCCAAGACCATCGAACGGTACCGTGAACTGGCAGCCTATCTCGCGCCGGAGTTGCTGGCCATGCCTTTGGGCGAAATCACACCACTCCATCTCAGTCGCGAATGGGACCGGCTCCTAAAGTGTGGTGGGCATCATCGCAAGACCAAGCAGGCTCGGCCATTGAGCGCGAAGACCGTCCGGCACGTCGCCGGTCTGGTCTCCAGCGCGTTCGCACGGGCAGAATAGTGGGGGCTGATTTCTAGCAACCCCGTCACGCACAGCGAGCCGCCGGTCCCCAAGAAGCACAGGGGCATAGCGCTTACGCCGGCGCAGCAGGTTCTGGTATTCGAGTCGGCAACCGGCCCTTGGTGCCTGGCAACGTTCCTGGAAGTCGCCGCCGCCACCGGCGCGCGGCGCGGCGAGGTTCTGGCGCTGCGCTGGTCGGATGTTCAAGATGGCCGCGCCATCATCACGCGATCGCTCACCCAGACGAGGGAGGTGTTGGCATTCAAGGGCACCAAGACGGAGCGGCCACGGGACGTGAAAGTGCCGGTGTCCGCCCTCGCCGCACTGGAAGAGCATCGTAAGCGCCAGGAGGAATTCCGGGAGCAGTTCGGGCCTGATTACCGCGCGGAGCTGGACTTGATCTTCGCCAACCCGGACGGAACGCCACTCCGGCCGAATTCGGTCTCGTCGGTGGTTTCGCTGCTGTTTCGCAGGCTCGGTCTCCCCAAGGGCGCGAGTCTGCACTCCCTGCGCCACAGCCACGGATCGCACCTGCTGGCCGATGGCGTACCGCTGCCGGTCGTGTCGGAGCGCCTGGGGCACTCTTCGGTCCGGACGACGGCGGAGGTGTACGCGCACGCGATCCGAGGCCAGGACGACGAGGCTGCCCTGCGGTGGGATGAGTTTCAGCGCCGGGGAACCGGGGACCGCGCAGAAAGAAAACTCCAGTGACGATCAGCTTGCGAAATCAGTTCTCCAGAGCCAAGATGCCCAGTCCGATGAAGCCGGCGACCAGCACTGCTTTCACTAGCTGAGGACTCCAAGCTTCGCCGGTTTCTGCATAGGTGGCGAGCACGTCACAATCAGCTTGCGCATACGCCAGGCGGCCAACCTGGTTCAGCGCGCGCGCCGCGCGGATTTGCTGCTGGGCGAGGCTCAAACCGACAGAGTCGACGGTCGTCGGAAATCCAGCAGAGAAAATCGGCAACGAAACGACTCGGGCGCCGGATTGCGGCATCGAGTCCACGACACGCTGACAGGCCGTATCTACACATGTCCCCCGGTGCCGGAATCCCAGAATCTTTGGCCGACTGATTGAAGCCCCGAGAAGCAATTGGCTCAAGTTCACGTACATACCCTATTTTACGTTTTCAAATCTGAAGTGGCAGTATCCCTGCATCGGCCGGTTCGAGCCAGCCCCAGCGAGCACTTGGCCGCCCACTCCGGAATGTGACTGACCTGTACGCCTCTGAGCTTCGGGAAGAACATGTCTGTCAAGGCTGCAAAGGAGACGCGCGCCACGGAGCTGAGTTCTTCTCTGCCGCCTTGCGCGTGCTGCCCCGTGCTGCCCTGCTGCCCGTAACTCTATGAAAACATGGTAGCGCTAACGGGAATCGAACCCGTATTTAAGCCTTGAGAGGGCTCCGTCCTAACCGTTAGACGATAGCGCCGTGAAAGGTCCCCTTGATTTTAGCAAATTCGCCGGCTCTCAATACAGCGCCAAATCCCTCCAAATCCCGCCCAATTCCCGCTAGTGATATCCTTTCCTTAACAGAGAGGGCTGGATGTTCTGGCGGAGGGCCTGGTGGCGGATGCTGTGCGGCCTTGGTTTTCTGGGCGCGCTGTGCGCCTTTCAACGCCCGTTCCGCGAGTTCACCGGCGTCGAATACGGCATCGGCGACATCCCGCTTCCACCCGACTACCGCGAGAAAACCGAGTGGGCCTTTGCCCGCCTGATGTACCCGCCCGGACCGCTCAACGGCTATCGCGGCCGCGATTGGGATTGGCATGAGGGGAACTCTTTGTGGACCCAGGATTTTCCTCGCGCCGACCGCCATTTCTCCCTGGCCGTCCGCCGCCTCACCCGCATCCACGTCCGCTCCGCCGAACAAGTCGTCAACCTCGACGAGGGCGACGCCTACGATTGGCCCTGGCTCTACGCCGTGCAGGTCGGCGAGTGGGGCCTCACCGACGCCCAGGGCAAAGCGCTGCGCGAGTATTGCCTGCGCGGCGGCTTCTTTATGGCCGACGATTTCCACGGCAACACCGAGTGGAACGAGTTCTCAAGCCGCATCCACAAGGCGTTTCCCGAATACCAGATCACGGAACTGCCCGACGACCATCCCATTTTCCACACCGTCTACGACCTGGAGAATCGCATTCAAGTGGTCGGCTGGTCGCACTTGCGCGAAGGTTCGAAGAACGCCTGGGACGGCGGCAAAGGCGCGCACTGGCGCGGCATCTCGGACCCGAGCGGCCGCATCATGGTGGCCATCTCCTACAACAGCGACATCGGCGATGCCTGGGAATGGGCCGACAACCCCCGCTATCCCGCCGCCATGGCCGACCAGGCGATGCGCCTCGGCGTCAACTACATCGTGTACGCCATGACCCACTGAACAGCGGCCGCCGGCACACTGCACGCGGCCGTCAAGCTGCCGTCCTTCTTCTCCGATCACATGGTGCTGCAGCGCGGAATCCTGGTGCGCATTTGGGGGTCGGCGGTTTGCAGAGCCTCGTTCACGCCGCTCGGAAGCGGTGAAAGAATCGCCCGAACGCGGACGGCGGCAAGCTGAAACACGCCCCACTACGGCCAGGATCGGCTTGTTTTGGTGGGGCATGCTTGAGCCGCATGTTCTTCACGATGGAAAGAGCGATGCCGAAGTCGCCAGTGGCGCCACCTGCACCGTCGGCGCCAACCGCACCGCGCTCGACTCGCAGCCGTGTTTCCAGTACACTCAGTTCAAATGAGGGGGAACATGCGCACTCTCACGCCCGCCGCCGCGATATTGCTCTTCAGCGCTTCCGCGTTCGGCAAGTACTACGAGGCTGAGCGCTACGACGTCACCCTCCATCTCGATTCCCGGGGCGTGCTGGCGGTAACCGAAACCGTGGTCTTCCGCTTCATAGGCGGCCCGTTCCAGTATGTCTTCCGCGAGATCGCGGCCACCGAAACGGATGGCATCGATAACATTCGGGCCTCGATGGACGGCCGGCCTTGTGCTCCAGGCACGGGCCCAGGCGAGGTCGAAATGAGTGGCTCGTCCCCGGTCGTGGTGCGATGGCACTTCGCGCCGGTTTTGGAGGGATCGCACACCTTCACCGTGCAATATCGCGCCGCTGGAGCCGTGCGTCCCGCGCCCGGCTCGCAGGCGCTCGTCTGGCGGGCTCTGCCACAACAGCGCAGCTACCGCGTGGCGTCCAGCGACATCGTTCTCGAGTGCCCTCCCGGCGTCGAACCTCTCACGGTCGCGCTCGGTTCCGGCGTGCCGCCGTTCGAGATCGAACGCGGCCGCGCCAGCGTGCGGCTGATCAATTCGCCTTTGGGCGCGGATGTCATCCTGAACGCGCAATTCCCGGCTGGGTCGTTCACCGCCCCGCCGCCGGCGTGGCTGGCCGCGCAAGAGCGGAGAGATCGCGATTTCCGGAACGGAACGCGCATCGGCGCGGCGGTCTCCGTCATCCTGGTGGCGCTGGCCTTCGTGTGGATGTTCCGGATTCGAGCGGCCGCGAGACCTGGCGAAACCGGCTGGGAAGGCGGCATGACCATCGCTTCACCCCCGAGTTCGTTGCCGCCGGCGCTGGCGGGGTGGCTCATCGGCGGAGCGGGTCTCGGTTTCGGGACGTTCCTGGACCTCGCGCGCAGAGGCGTTCTCCGCATTGAAGAGACCGGGCGGGGATTCATGGGATCCCGTCACTTCCAGGTCGTGTGGTGCGGCGCTTCCGAGGGGCTGGCGCATCACGAAGTGGCGTACCTACAGATGGTCTTTCGCCCGGGCGAAACCACCGTCGGCATGCGGGCGTTCTTGTCGCGCCAGTCGCGCACCGGCAAGTTCGTTGCCGCCATCCGCGCCGAATCGCAAGCGGCCGGACTGGTGGACGAAACCCGCGTCCGGGCGCGCCGCAGACTGTTGACGGCGGGCGGAATTGGGCTTGCCGCCGGTGTGGCTCTGTTTCTGATCGGATTTGCTTCCCGCGAGTCGCTGGAATTCTCGTTCCTTGCCGCCAACGCAATGGTGATCGGCGCTGCGGTGCTGGTGGCGGGACTGTTGGCGCTGATCCTGGGCGTGATTCAACCCGTCTGGTCCGACCCGGGAATGGTTGCGGCCGCCCAGTGGAAGGCGTTCGCCCACTACCTGAGGCAGGCCGCCCGCGGCCGCGCGGAGCTGCCGGACCCAGCCGAATTCGAGCGGTTCTTCCCGTACGCGGTCGTGTTCGGAGTGGCGGCGCTTCTGCTGAAGCGGCAGGCAAAACGGGAAGGCGTCGCACTGCCTGCTTGGTTCCAGGCGATCCAAACCGCGGACTGCTCGGACTCGGCCGCGTTCCTGGTTTTCGTGGACACCTGCAGCTCCTTTGGATCCGGCGACGGCGGAACCGGAGGAGCGGGCGGCGGTGGAGGGGGCGGTGCATCCGGCGGCGGTTCGAGCGGCGCGGGATAAAATGCCGAACCGGCCAAACTACGGCGAACAGGGCTGCCATCGTTGACCACGTCCTCCGTCCCCAATCCGCAGAGCCGCGCGTACGCCTACGCCGCTCTCGCCTGCGTCTGCTTGCTCTGGGGAACCACCTACCTGGGCATTCGCATTTCCTTGGAAGCCCTGCCGCCGTTCTATCTCATTGCCATTCGCTACACCATATCCGGCGGAACTCTTCTGCTGGCCGCGGCCCTCTGCGGCGCCTCTTTGCCGCGGCGTAGGGAACTGCTCCGCACCGCGGCCTGCGGCGTGGTTTGTATCGGCGTCGGCAATGGTTTTCTGGCGGTGGCCGAACTTCGCGTTCCCACCGGGCTGGCCGCGTTGATCTATACCACCTGTCCGTTCTGGATGGCCGCCGTCGACGCCCTGCTTCCCGGTGGAAAGGCGCCGCGGGCGGCCAGCGTGTGGGGATTGATGGTGGGCTCCGCCGGCGTGCTTTTCCTGGTGTTGCCCGGAGCTGTCCGCGAAGGCCTGGGCGGCGGCGGCGTGGTGGGATTCTTGATTCTCCAAGTGAGCGTAGCGGGTTGGGCCACCGGGGCGCTCCTGCAGAAAAGGGTGAAGACGCGCGCATCCCCGCTGATCGTGGGAGCGGTCCAACAACTGGCCGCCGGCCTGGCCATGTTTGTGCCCGCCGCGATCTTCGAGAAAGCGCCCTCCACGCTTCCCCTGCGGCCTGGACTGGCGCTGGCGTATTTGGTGGTGTTCGGATCGCTCATCGGCTTCTCGTCGTTCATCTACGCCATGACCCGTCTCCCGGTGGCTCTGGTTTCCATTTACACTTTCGTGAATCCTGTGGTGGCCGTGTTCCTGGGATGGCTCTTTTTTCGCGAGCCGTTTGGCCGCCGCGAGTTTGCGGCCATGCTCGTGATCTTCGCCGGCGTCGCTCTGGTCAAACGCAGCGAATCCCGCTCCACATAGAAGGCCGACAGCCAATCGCTGTATCATGGAATTTCACACCACACCTCCCAAGGAGTACGCATGATCAATCGAGTTGCCTTCATTACCGGTGCAAGCCGCGGAATCGGCCGGGCGACCGCTCTCACGCTCTGCCGTTCGGGTTTCGCAATCGTCGTGGCCTCTCCCGAAATCGAGAAGAACGAGGAAGTGGCCGCCGAGATCCGCGCCTGCAATGGAGACGCCATGACGGTCGACCTGGACGTCACCTCGCCCGAGTCGGTCAAGGAAGGCTTCGCCAAGGTCATCAAGGACAAAGGCCGCGTCGACGTCCTGGTCAACAATGCCGGCATCGCGCGCGACGGTCTGGCCGTGCGCATGAAGCCCGCCGATTGGAACCTGGTGCTTCGTCTCAACCTGGATGGCGCATTCCTGTGCATCCAGCAGGCCCTGCCCAGCATGATGAAGAGCCGCTGGGGCCGCATCGTCAATATGGCGTCCGTGGTCGGCCAGGCCGGCAGCGCCGGACAAGCCAACTATGCCGCGTCCAAGGCCGGCCTCATCGGACTCACCAAGGCCCTGGCGCAGGAAATGGCCAGCCGCGGCATCACCGTCAACGCCATCGCCCCCGGCTACGTCGCCACCGACATGACCAGCGTCCTCCCCGAGGAGGTCAAGCGGAAGATCCTGGCTTCCGTCCCCATGGGCCGTATGGGCCAACCCGAGGACATCGCCAACGCCATCAAGTTCCTCGTCAGCGAAGACGCCTCCTACATCACCGGCCAGGTTCTTGCTGTCAACGGCGGAATGTATATGTAGTCGTCAGTAGACAGTTTACAGTTACAGTTTTCAGTCCTCGCATCCGCGCCAATTTCGCGCCGCGCGCACGGCTGTTTACTGTGAACTGTAAACTGTAAACTGTAAACTGTTTACCGCCGCATCAGGAGCTGATACGTGCGCTCCGCTTCCGGATCGGGCTCCTGCTTATGCTCCACCCAGTAGCGCAGCCATTGCCGCGCCCGGACGTAGTCGCCGTTCATCTCGAATATTTTGATCAGAGCATTGGCGCAGCGGGGCTCGTTGGGGTAGTACTTTATGTGGAACACGCACTGGGTCTCCATGCCGGCCAGGGCATCCAACCGATTCAGCGGTTTCACGTCGGGCGGCGGATGGCGCATGAAGATCATGGCCACGTGGTCCTGGTAAACCAGCTTCCACTCCGTCTGCGGCATCATCGCCAGGGCTGGAATCAGCGAGTACGGCGCTCCACTGACGAACTCGAAGCTGCTCATGAGAATAACCTCGATGCCGTAATCCTTCAAAAGCTGCGACGGGTCCTTGCCGTCGCTGGTCTCGGCCAGATGCATGCGCTCCGCGTCGGCGAAGGCCGTTTCGTTAAGCGCGCGGCCATCGATGAAGACGCGCTCCTGCGGCCACAGTTTCCAGATCAGGTAGCCGCCATGATGGTAGTTGTTGAGCATTGGGCCGGTGATGTGATGCGCCAGCAGGAACTCGGCCGCGCCCTTGGGATACCAGTCCTCTTCGGCGGCGAATTGGAAGGACAGGCGCGCGGTGGCTTGCGCGTACGCCACGTAAGCCAGCACCACCGCCACGCCGATTTCGGCGATCCGGCCGCGCCCGCGCCTCGCCAGGAAATAGACCGCGGCCAGCGCCGCCCCGAACACCAGCGGCTTCGCCCACCCGCTCGCGCCGCCCTCCTTCGGGTAAATCAGAATCGACAGCGCCAGCAACCCGCACCGGCCCGCCCACGCCGCCACCCGCTTCCACGGGAAATAGACGGCGATGACGATGGGCGCTTCGATCACCAGCAGAAAGGTATTGCGCACCGCCGAGAGCGCCGCCAGGGCGAAGGCGGCAAAGAACAGCCAGTCCACCAGCCGCGCGCGCCTGCGCGCCCACAGCAGGCACAGCGCGCCCGAATACAACAGCACGTTGAACGTCGAGAACTCCCAGTAATTGGTGGGCTTCCATTCGAAGATGTTGGATTGCAGGTGGCTCGCGCTGTAACTGGACAGCACCTGCAAAACCCGGAAGCCGTTGGGGTTCAAACCCGACGCCAGCACGCAACAGGCGGTCACCCAATAAAGACGCCGCTCGCCCGCGATCGGCCGGCCGCGCCAGCGCAGCGTCAGCGCCTGGGCGCAGTATCCGCCCAGCGCCACCCAGCCCATGATGTAGCCGCCGTGGCAATTCGACCAGAACAGAAACAGCGGCGGCAGCGCCCACCATGGCCGGCCGCGCTCCAGTATCAGCAGCGTGACGCACAGCAGCACGTAGGTGATGATGTGCGGCCGCTCGGTGGCGAACAGCGCGATCACGCCGACGGGGGCCAGGCTGGCGGCCACCGCCCAGTAAAAGCCCTTCGTCCTCTGGTACACCAGCAGGCCCACCAGGACGCAAAAAGTGAACAGCAGCAGCATGCGCAGCGCCACCACTCCGGCGAAACCACCCACCGCGTACGCCGCGTAGAAAATCACCTCCGCCAGCCACTCGTGGGTCAGGTTGAAACGCCGGACCATGGGCTCCGCCGGATAGGCGGGCTTGCCCATGTCGGTGGTGAAGGCGAAGGGATCGGGCACCGGCAGCCGGTGATGCTGGACGATGTACTGTCCCGTCTTGAGATGCCACCAACTGTCGCTGTCGACCATCGAATGCGAGAAGTTGGCCAGCAGCACCACCGCCGCGCAGGCTAACACCAGCGCCTGCACCCAGCCCGGCGTCACCTCGGGAACGGGCGGCGGCTGGGGCGTTGGCGGAGGAGGCGGCGGCGCCTTGGAACGGGACCGCCACGAAGCTTTTGACGGCATCGGACGACCAATTTTACCATCCGGGCGCTCCAGTGGACCCTTCCAGGGGCCTAATCCGGAAATCTCGGTGCGCCTCAAAGGCGTGGATCACCAGTGGGGGAAGGACCCACTCAAGTAGTTGTTGGTAGGACTTGATAGCTTGCGAGCGTCCGAGTCGGGAAACCGGCTAGGGCGAAGCCTCGCGATAAAGCCCACGAAAGGTGGGTGAGCAACCTTGCAGGCCGTAACGCGTGTGAAGCTTGAGCAGGCCTCGAAAGTGAAGTCGTGGATGCCGACCCGCCTGAGAAACGGGGAAGGCTGTACGGACAGGGAAGAAACCCGCGCGGGAGCGCGCAACTCGGCAACCAACGAGCACCTGATCCGGTCCACCGGGGTAGTGAGCACGGCATGCAGGGAAGGTGGTCCGGGTCAGTGGTGTCAGCGCCGGTGCAAAAATCCCCATAGTGCCGGTTGAAAATTCCCCACCCCTCATCAGGTGGTGGTTGACGCCAACCGCCACTTTTCTGAGCATGGATAATAGTCGGCGAAGCGGAGGCGGGCTCTGCTGGAGAGCAACCCGTCAAGGAAT
>Ga0326728_10005303_pt1 | contig 36482 bp, 9 predicted proteins | sample MB3enrmetagenome_FD_207602 | JGI IMG/M metagenome (GOLD analysis project Ga0326728, IMG submission 207602) | Lab enriched peat soil microbial communities from McLean, Ithaca, NY, United States - MB31MN | ecosystem: Environmental > Terrestrial > Soil > Wetlands > Peat | place: USA: New York...
AGCTGGGCCGATCAACTGGGAATCCCGAGACTCTGTTGACCTCAACTTCTCGAACCGCCGGATGCGGACCCGCTTGTCCGGTGGTGTGGCAGGGGAGGAGAGGCAACTCTCCCCCCTATGCCGATTTTCGGCATATTTTTGTGTAGCCGCAACAATAAGGGCACGGCGAGGGTGAGGCACCCGCACTCTACGCCATGGGGAGAAACGCTTTAGAGCCGGGTTTGCCGCGGACAAGAAAAAGGGCCGGACCCCAGAGGGCCGGCCCTTTTTCAGCGACTAGCGGAGAAGGCTATTCGAGCTCGCTCTTAGGCATGTTGCGGGCCAGCACCTTCTCCACCACCCGCTCCACGTCGGTAAGGAAGAAGCCGGTTGCCGGCTGCTGCACCGCGACCCTGGTTCCGGTGTGCCCCAGCACCGAGGCGATCTCGTTCCAGCGGTAGATGGTGGAGTTCGCCGGCACCACAAAGGGCATTTTATTGGGCTCGGGCAGGGAGCAGTAGACCACCCAGATGAGCAGCGAAGCCAAGGTCAACGCTTCGGAGACGAACTGCATGGGGGCGACCAGGGAACTGTTTCGGGCTAGCACGGAACCGACAATAAAATCACTGGAAGAGAGCAGGCCGAAACCGACTGCGATGCCAAATGGAATGCTGCGGGCGGAGATGCGCAGGGCGTTCAGGCTCAGGCATAGGAAGGCCAGCAGGCATAACTCCAGAATACTGACCGAGCGCATCAAGCCAAAACCTATCTCGGGAATGACCCGAAAGCTGGATCCTCGATAAGAAACGTTGGAAAGGCTCACCAGCAGGGATACCAGTGCCGCCCAGCGAAAGGCGACGGTGCCCAATTTGATCAGCCCAGTAAAAGAGGCCAGCGCCGAGCGAAAAACCTCAAAAGAGACGAAAAAGAGCATTACCGCACTGGCCAGATAGACGGCCCAAAAGCATAAAAAATAGGCCGCAAATGCATAGTCGTTGAACCAATGCTGGGCCTGACCGACGAGCAGGAGCATCAACAATGGAGCCGATACGACCCGGAGATATAAATAGGCGCGCATCGCCGGAAAGCGCTGCTGGTATCCTTTGCGCCAGAAGAGAAAGCACAACACCGCCCATAGCGCGAATTCCACCGCGCTCATCAGAGACATCGCTAGGTTTATCGGCATACTCTACCGTCACCATCCTGGGGGAGTAGACAGGATAGCGCCAAAGATTCAGAGACTCAAGTAAAAAACCGATTTGTCCCATAACCCGTTTGTGGTATCGACGGGCAGCGGTCCGGGGCCTGAATCTAGCGCACGGATCCAGTATCACCACAGGTGGGGATGTGAGGTCCGCAGGCAGGAGCCGGGAAGCTGGCAGAGGCAGCCTGACGGCTGGCGAGGGAAGGAGCGGTAGCGGCGGCGGCCACGCTGACAGCGAAGAGACTGAGGACAAAGATACGGAGAGCAGTTTTCATGTCGAATAACCTCGAAGAGAAATTTGGCAAGAGGGAGTGGTGTCTCCCTTTGAGACAAAGCCTACCCGGTCAGATGTAGCGAAGTCCATCATATTTAACGACTTATTGCATCATTTTCCATTACTATTACTAACGTCATAATTCGGTATATCTGTTTCGATCCGGGCCATTCTTCCTGTTACGAAGCCATCTGGTTGACTCTGTGTGTAGTTCAGGGCGGCGGTAACCTACGGCAAGGAGGTGCGCGCAGCCTCGACCAATTGAATCTTTACTGTTCGGCATTGGGGCATTTTGCAAGAAATCCACAGCCTTCCACCGCTCCAATTAGACAAGTCCGGGGAGAATCCGCGACCGGGAGGCAGCGCCGTGGGAAGGTTGCCGAGAAAGGTTCGAAGCGTTCCGGCGGGAGCGGAAAACGGCTTCAGGCTGCTGAAGATAGGCATTGACGGGGCTTGGAGGCTGGTGGCGGGGGTACCGTGTGCAAGCCGAGATTGCGCCTCTCCAGGAGTCCCGCACATGCTAAAATCGATACAGATGGGGTCGCTTGAAAGCCCTTGTTTTTCAAGCGGTTCATGCATATTTCAGCCGGAGAAATCGGGCCGGCCCCACCCCTGACGCGCGGGGCTTGAAACCAAGGCAGAGCGAACGGAATCTTATGGCGACTGAAAATCCTGACGGCACCCCGGTTCACGGCGACAACGACAGCTATACGGGCGAAAATATCAAGATTCTGGAAGGGTTGGAAGCAGTTCGGCTGCGCCCTGCCATGTACATCGGCTCGACAGGCGAGATGGGCCTGCACCATCTGGTCTACGAGGTGGTGGACAACTCCGTCGACGAGGCTCTGGCGGGCTACGCGACCAAGATCGAGATCATTGTCCATGTGGACAACTCGGTCACGGTGATCGACGACGGCCGCGGCATCCCCGTGGATATGAAGACCCTGGCCAACGGCGAACAGATGCCGGCGGTGCAGGTGGTGCTGACGATGCTTCATGCCGGGGGCAAATTCGACGCATCCAACTACAAGGTCTCGGGCGGACTGCACGGGGTGGGTGTGAGCTGCGTCAACGCTCTCAGTCAGGAGTTCAACGTCGAGATCTGGCGCGACGGCTTCACCTGGGAGATGGATTTCAGTTGCGGCGCGCCCACCAGCGAGTTGCGCAAGGCCGGAACCAGCAAGAAGCGCGGCACCAAGGTTCACTTTCTCCCTGACAAGAGCATCTTCACGGTTTTGGAATACAACTACGACACCCTGGCCCAGCGGTTGCGCGAGATGGCATTTCTCAACAAGGGACTGGAAATCACGCTCACCGACGAGCGCACCGCCGATCCCAAGACCGGAGAGGCGCGCCGCGCCGAGTTTCGTTATGCCGGCGGCATCTCCGAGTTTGTGAAGCATCTGAACCGCGGCAAGCAGGTTCTGCACGAGAAGCCCATTGTCATGGAGGCCTCGCGGGACGGCGTAGAGATCGACATCGCGCTGCAATACAACGACAGCTACTCGGAGACGGTTTTCAGCTTCGCCAACAACATCAATACGGTCGACGGCGGCACCCATCTTTCCGGCTTCCGCACCGCGCTCACCCGTACCGTCAACGCCATCGGGCAGTCGCTGGGCCTGTTCAAGGACATGAAGGAAAACCTGAGCGGCGACGATGTGCGTGAGGGCCTGGTGGCGGTCATCAGTGTCAAGCTGCCGCAACCGCAGTTCGAGGGCCAGACCAAGGGCAAGCTCAACTCGGACATCGCCGGTATTGTGCAGGCCTTTGTCAACGAGCGTCTGGGCGGTTTTCTGGAGCAGAATCCGCAAGTGGCGAAGAAGATCATCAACAAATCCATCGATGCTCTGCGGGCGCGTGAAGCGGCCCGCAAGGCGCGCGATCTGACCCGCCGCAAAGGGGCGTTGGACGGCGCCGGGCTGCCGGGAAAGCTGGCCGATTGCTCGGAGCGCAATCCGGAGCGTTGCGAAGTGTATCTGGTCGAGGGTGAGAGCGCCGGCGGCACCGCCAAGCAGGGCCGGGATCGGCGTTTTCAGGCAATTCTTCCTCTGCGCGGCAAGATACTCAACGTGGAAAAGGCCCGCTACGACAAGATGCTGGGCCACGAAGAAATCCGCGCCATGATTACCGCCTTCGGCTGCGGCATTGGCAAGGACGACTTCGATGTATCCAAGCTGCGCTACGGCAAGATCATCCTCATGACCGACGCCGACGTGGACGGTTCGCACATCCGCACCCTATTGCTGACTTTTTTCTTCCGTCACATGACGGAGCTGATCAAGCGCGGCAATGTCTACATCGCCCAGCCGCCGCTCTTCAAGATCAAGAAGAGTAGGCGCGAGGAATACATCAAGGACGAGGTGGATTTTGTGAAGGTGATGGTCAGCCGTGCCTCGGAAGGCATGGTGGTGCGCCACGGCGAGCAGGCCCGCCGCATCGAGGGCGCCGATTTGACCCGTTTCATGGGTATTCTCAACGAATATCTGGGTTTTGTGGAGAAAGTGGACAGGCGCCTGCGCAACGAGAAGCTCACTGAGTTGCTGGCTCGCCTGGAGCTGGTCCACCGTGCCGATTTTGCCTCCCCGGAGGGCAATGGGGTGCCAGCCAAGTTGTTGGCGCTGGCCGAGCAGTTGCGGCCCTTGTCCGATGAGGCTCAGTTCAAGGTTCTCGGCGAGCCGATCGAGGACGAGGAGCACCATACCTGGTCGATCGGCTTCACCGACGCCCAGGGCGCTGATCGCCGCATCGACTGGACTCTGGCTTCCAGCCCCGAGTTCCGCCAGATGATGGCCAAGTACAACCAAATCAAGGAATTTTTGGAGCCGCCTTTCCTCATTGAATTTGCCACCAAGGCGACGCCCACGGTGGAGGCAGGCGCCGAGGATGGGGAAGCTGAGGAAGTTAGCGAAGCCGAGGCGCAAGCCGAAGCCAAGCAGACCCGCCGCATCGCCCGCGCCCAACTGGAGCCGGTGGAGAAGCAGACCGCCCGCGAGCTCTTTACCTACTTGGTCGAGCAGGGAAAGAAGGGTTACGACGTGCAGCGCTACAAGGGGCTGGGCGAGATGACCTCGACGCAGTTGTGGGAGACGACTATGGATCCCGAACACCGCACCCTGTTGCAGGTCAAGCTGGAAGACATTGCGGAGTGCGAAGCCATCTTTACCACGCTGATGGGCGAGGACGTGGAGTCTCGCCGCAAATTCATCGAAGACAACGCGCTGGACGTGAAGAATCTGGACATCTAGGGAACCTCTGATTCAGAGCGCCTGCTATGATCCGACCTTCCCTCAGGGGCTCAATCCCATTGATTATTTGAGCTTTATGTACGGGCGAAAGCCCGTACCCTTCAAATCGTCGACTTATTCAGAGTTTCCCAAGAGTTAGTCGAGCAACGGGTTGGCGGAATATTGTCCTGGTTTGTGCAAATCGTGTGGAGACGGACTGATGGTGGAGGGTTCGTTTCAGCACGATAGGACAGACCAGGAGGGGACGAAACAAAGCTTTTGTCCCTGCCTTCCCACAACCGCAAGTAGTAGCGCAGCATAAACATGAAAAGAATCCCACACACTTCGTGAGACCTCTGCATATCTTATTCATTTCATTTGCAATATAGAAAAATATTCAGGGCATTCCGACAGAACTCGCGCTTAAACCTCGCAACCCGCTTTCCCGCGTTCCGGCAGCCGTTTATCTGCATGCTCCATGTCGCGGGTATCTACCTCGTTTGCCCTTTTCCCCCGGCGTCTTCTCCGTTAGGAGGTGCAGGTGCCTCCGCTAGCGGTGCTCGGCAAGGGGATGATGAGTTGGTAAACCATTGTTGAATAAGTAGTAACGTTACTGAGCGTTACAGTCGGTTGAATCACGGCGAGGTGTGACAGACGTCACGAATGTGACACTTGTCACATCCCCATGAGTAATGGTATTGTGCTTCTTTCACGGCGCAGGCAGGCTGCCGGGGGCTCCAAGATTTTCAATCTCATCTTCTCCAGATGGCTGCAATCACGAAGGTGGCACAGATTGTCCCGGTGCTCGCGAGGGTTTGGCGCAATTTTCCTGTTGCGGTATAGCTCGCCTACCTTGGTCGCAACACCGCGAAACGCGGCCCGGGTGGGGCACCCGCACTGAACACCTCGGGGAGAGATGCTCTAGACCTTTTTGAAGCCGCCAGGGTACCTGTCTGGATTTCATCCGTGGCGTAACCGCGGGCCTCGCGGTTTCAGGGGAACGATTCATCTTTTAGCTGTAGGTGCTTCTTCCGGGTTTTAGAGGCGGGTTTGGATGCACGCAAAGCGAATTGCCGGCGGTCCAGTTCAAGCGCCCAGGGGGATCACAAGGCTGAGCGCGACCGGGGATCTGTCACAGAGCGTTCTGAACCGCAACGGCTGGACCGCAACCGCTGCCTCGTAGTTCTTCTTCTCCTATCTGACGTTACGTCGATGCCCTTTTGTTAAGAAACAGGGAACTTCCGCTTCCCTAGCCGGACTGCAGGCCAGGCGAGACGGCATTTGGCGGGTGGAGAGCTCTCCCGTTCGTCCTGCAGCGGAGATCTCTCCCCTGGATATGTGGACAACTGCGGATCTTGCGCGATGGCCGTTGCGGGGACTCCCCGTTCACCCCCCCAACCGGGAACCTCAAATCTAGGCAGTACTGAACATTCAAGCTTCCGTCGAACTCCGGCGCGGGATTTTGCCGTGCAGAAAAAACAGCGGGATCTGAAAGAGAGGGTGTGCCGATGAGCCGTCAATTCTCCTTTGTTCATGTGAATTCCTCCATCAACTGGCGCTTGCTTGGTGCTTGCCTGACGCTGGCTTTGGCGGGTCAATTCAGTGCTTGCGGCGGACCACCGGCGAACAATAATCCAGTACCTACGGTTTCGATACTGCTACCAGCCTCGGCAACCGCCGGTTCAGCGGCGCAAACGCTGGTCATCGATGGGACGAATTTTATCGCCACTTCGACGGTCACATTCAACTCCGTGAGCCATCCCGCCACCTTTGTCACTGCCGACCAGTTGACTATCTCTCTGAGCGCCAGCGATCTGGCTGCGGCTGGCTCATATGCGGTGGTGGTGACGAATCCCTCGCCTGGTGGAGGTGCGTCCGCGGCGGTGAACTTCACGGTGAACAACCCGGTTCCGAGCGTGACCGCGTTGTCGCCTACATCGGCCATCGCCGGCGCTGCGGCGCAGACTCTAACGATTAATGGGTCCAATTTTGTGGCGTCTTCTACGGCTACCTATAACGGCGTGGCCCATGCCGCTACCTTTGTCAGCGCGAGCCAATTGACGATCTCGCTGAGCGCCGCGGATCAGTCTGTAGCCGGCTCCTATGCGGTGGTGGTGACGAATCCGGCGCCAGGCGGAGGTGCGTCGTCGGCGGTGAACTATACCGTAAACAATCCCCTTCCCAGCATCGCCACGCTGTCGCCCGCTTCTGTTGGCACTGGCTCCTCGGCGCAGACACTGACCATTAATGGCTCGAATTTTGTGGCGTCTTCTACGGTTACATATAACGGCGTGGCCCATGCCGCAACGTTTGTCAGTGCCAGTCAGTTAACGATCTCGCTGAGCGCAGCCGATCAGTCCGCGGCTGGCTCCTATGCTGTGGTGGTGACAAACCCGGCGCCGGGCGGAGGTGCGTCTGCGGCGGTCAATCTCACCGTGAGCAACTCTCTTCCGAATATCGCGTCGCTGTCGCCCGCCTCCGCCACTGCCGGCGCCGCGGCACAGACGCTGACTATCAATGGCGCCAATTATGTGGTGTCTTCCACGGTTACGTATAACGGCGTGGCCCACGCCGCGACGTTTGTCAGTGCCAGTCAGTTAACGATCTCTCTTAGCGCCGCCGATCAGGCTAGCGCCGGTTCCTTTGCGGTGGTGGTGACGAATCCGGCGCCGGGCGGAGGTGCGTCTGCGGCGGTCAATTTCACGGTCAACAATCCGCAGCCGAGCATTACCGCGTTATCGCCATCTTCGGCGACTGCCGGCGCTGTGGCGCAGACGCTGACCATCGATGGCGCTCATTTTGTGGCGGCTTCTACGGTGACGTTCAACGGCGTAGCCCATGCCGCGACATTTGTGGGTGCTAGCCAATTGACGATCTTGCTGAGCGCCGCGGATCAGGCTGTGGCGGGTTCCTTTGCGGTGGTGGTGACGAATCCGGCGCCGGGCGGAGGCGCGTCTGCGGCGGCGAGTTTCACCGTCAACCCAGCCCCGACGGTCACTGCGGTATCCGTCTCATGCAATCCGGCCTCCATCCTGACCACTCAAACCTCTGCCTGCGCGGCTACGGTGCAGGGAACGGGAGCCTACAGTTCCATGGTCACCTGGGGGGCAACCGATGGTACGGTCAGTACCGCAGGGGTGTTTACCCCTGCGGCAGCGGGCACGGCGGCGGTCACTGCTACCTCCACGCAAGACACGACAAAATCCGGCAGCGCTACGATTACCGTTGCCGCTCCCACGGTGCTGGTGGTCAACATTGCGGACCTGCCGGTGGGGGCCTTGGCCAATGTCACGGTGACCGATCCGAATGGCCACGCCACCACCTTGACGGCAAGTCAGACGCTTAGCGCGATTGCCGGAACGTACACCATTGTGGCGGCGCCGGTGGTCGTGGGCAGCAACACTTATGACCCCATGGTGCCGACGCAGACCTCAGTGGTGACGGCCGGCGGCACGACTACAGCGCTGGTCGACTACAAGACGGTGGTGCCCGCGACCACCAAGGTTCTGGACTCCGCCGCGATATCGAGTTTGTCGATCTCTTCGAATGGGTCGACTCTCAGCATGTCGGCTTCCAGCCCGGTGGCGCAATCGCTGGCCGCGGGCAATGTGATTGTTGTGCCTCCAACAGGCGCAGGCGGTGTCGCCCCCATGGGGATGCTCAAGTACGTGCTCTCGGTCAGCAACAACAATTCGCAGGTGGTGGTGACAACCCAGCCGGGAACGCTCTCCGAACTCTTCCAGAAGGTCGATTTCGAAATTCAAGAGCAGTTGACGGCGGCATCGATTCAGACCGTGCAGACCGCCGATGGGGTGATCTTCCACCCTGGAAAATCGCTGCATACCGCGGCCAGCAACGCGAGTGCGGAGGGCAATGCACAGGCGTTGACCGATCCTTGCGGAGGGTCGTCTTTGGGGGTCTTTGATATAACCCAGCCGATTCAGACGAATGTCGAATCGGGAATGACGGTCAGCGGCAGTGTAGAGTTCTGCTCGGGCCTGAACTTCGGCCTGGACTTGACGGGGTCCGCAACCCCCGGGGGCACGGCAACGCTCAACGCGCTGACCGTTTCGGCTCCCATGGGAGAGGATTCGGATCTGACGCTGCAAGGGAACTCTTCGGCGGGGCCATTTGCTCCCGCGCCCACCACCCTTGCCACTATCCAGTTCAATCCCATCCAGGTTCCAGGATTGCCGATCTGGATCACGCCTCAGGTCGGCGTCTTTGTCGGCGCCAGCGGGAACATTGCTACCGGGGTGTCTAGCGAAGCAACTTCGGCGGGGACATTTACCGGTGGAGTTACCTATGGAGCAGGTGCCTGGAATGCGGTGGCACTGGCTCCCTCCCTCCAGTATGGAAACCAGTCGCCCACTCTGGATGCTAGCCTGAGCGCAAAAGCCTATGCGGGAGTTACCTTCGATCTCTATATCTTCAATACGGTCGGACCCTCCTTCCAGCCGGACACCTATCTGGATCTGGAGGCGGACATCACCAAAAACCCCTGGTGGACGCTGAGCGGCGGCCTGGAAGGTCCGATGGCCGTAGACGTCAGCTTCCTCGGGGTGGGCGGCAGCCCTTCCAGTTATAGCGCGACCACGGCTTTCAATTACGCTTTGGTGCTGGCCTCGGCGCCGGGCCCGTTCTCGACAACCCTGACCGTTCCCGCCATCCAAACGATCTCACCTCAACAGGCGATAGCCGGGGGCGCTGGCTTCAGCCTAAGCGTGGCAGGATCGAACTTCCTCCCGGGAGCGACACTGAATTTTGGCAGCACGCCGCTGGCAACCACATGGCAAAGCGCCGCTCAACTCACCGCCAGCGTGCCGGCAAATCTCATCTCCGCGGCGGCAAGCATTCAAGTTTCAGTGACCAATCCTGCGCCGGAGGGCGGAACTTCGGCGGCGGTCGGCTTCACAGTGAACAATCCAGTGCCCAGCATATCCACACTGACGCCTTCCGCGGTGGTGGCGGGCGCGGCGACGCAGACGCTCACCATCAACGGTGCGAACTTTGTTCCCACTTCGACGGTGACTTATAACGGCGCGGCCCATGCGGCGAGTTATGTAAGTTCCAGCCAGTTGACGATTACGCTGAGCGGGTCCGATCAGGGCACCGCCGGTTCCTATCCCGTCTTGGTGACCAATCCTGGGCCGGGTGGAGGGATTTCCGCAGCGGCCATCTTTACGGTGAACAATCCGGTTCCGAACATTACCACGTTATCTCCGGCATCGGTTGTTGTGGGCGCGGCTTCGCAGACGCTGACCATCAACGGCTCTGGCTTTGTTCCCACTTCGACGGTTACTTATAACGGTGCGGGCCATGCGGCGGGTTATGTGAGTTCCAGCCAGTTGACGATTACGCTGAGCGGCGCCGACCAGGCGACGGCAGGCTCGTACCCTGTGGTGGTGACGAATCCGGCTCCGGGCGGCGGCGCGTCGGTGGCGGTGAGCTTGGCAGTTACGGCAACGAATCCGGTGCCGGCGATCACCACACTTGCTCCCGCCTCTCTGACCGCTGGCGCGGCAGTGCAGACGCTGACCATCAACGGCACAGGATTCCTGGCAGCTTCGACGGTGAGCTACAACGGCGTGGCCCATGCGGCCAGCTTTATGAGCGCCAGCCAGCTTACTATCACTCTGGCGGCGGCCGACCTTGCTGCGGCGGGCAGCTATCCGGTTATTGTGACCAATCCCGCACCGGGCGGAGGTGCGTCGGTGGCGGTCAACTTCACGGTCAACAATCCCGTTCCCAGCATCGCCACACTGACGCCTTCCGCGGTGGTGGCGGGTGCGACGGGGCAGACGCTGACCATCAACGGAAGCAATTTTGTACCGACCTCGGCGGTGACTTATAACGGCGTGGCGTATGCCGCGACTTTTGTGAATTCGAGCCAGTTGACCATCATGCTAGGCGCGGCCGATCAGGCGACTGCCGGAGCTTACCCGGTGGTGGTGAGCAATCCTGCGCCGGGTGGAGGGATCTCCGCAGCGGCCAGCTTCACGGTGAACAATCCGGTACCGAACATCGCGACGCTATCCCCGGCATCGGTGGTGGCGGGCGCGGCGGGGCAGACGCTGACCATCAATGGCACGAACTTTGTGCCTGCATCTACCGTGAGCTATAACGCCGTGTCCCATGCGGCGAGTTATTTGAGTTCGAGCCAGTTGACGATTACGCTGAGCGCGGCCGATCAGGCGCTGGGCGGATCCTATCCGGTGGTGGTGAGCAATCCTGCGCCGGGCGGAGGGTTGTCGGCTGCGTCCACCTTCACGGTGAATAATCCGGCGCCCAGCATCGCCACGTTGTCGCCGGCTTCAGCTACGGCGGGCGCGGCAGCGCAGACGCTGACCATCAACGGCTCCGGCTTTGTGCCTGCATCTACCGTGAGCTACAACGCCGTGTCCCATGCGGCGAGTTTTGTGAGTTCGAGCCAGTTGACGATAATGCTGAGCGCCGCTGATCAAGCGGCATTGGGCTCGTTTCCGGTAGTGGTGAGCAATCCTGCGCCGGGCGGAGGAGTGTCGACTGCGGTCAGCTTTGCAGTGGGGACTCCGACAACGCTGAGCGTGGCTAGCCTGGCCTTCGGATCGGTCACAGTGAATACCACCAGCGCGCCCAAGAGCGTCACGCTGACCAACAATCAGGCGGTTGCGCTGAACCTGTCTTCCATTCTTGCTTGGGCGCCATTCGCGGTAGCTCCGGCCAGCAGCACTTGTGTGGTAGGAACGCCGGTAGCGGCGCAGGGAAGTTGCACCATCAGCCTGACATTTACGCCCACTTCGGTGGGCGCGGCCGCAGCCGCGTCGTTGGTTATTGACGACGACGCCATCAACAGCCCGCAATCGGTAACGCTAACCGGTTCCGGCGCTGCCGCCGCCCCGGCCACGCTTTCGGCATCCGCGCTGAGTTTTGGAAGCGTGGCGGTAAACACCACCAGCGCGATGTTGAGCGTCACCCTCACCAACAATCAGGCAACGACTCTCAGCATCGGCACGCTGGGCCTGTCGGGAGCGGGCTATGCGCTCGACCCATCGAGCACCTGCGCCAACGGAGGCACGGTGGGCGCGGGCGATAGCTGCGTCATCGCACTGACCTTTACGCCAACCTTGTTGGGCGCGCAGGCGGGCATTCTGACCCTCACGACCAGTGCTCCCAATAGCCCGCAAACCGTGTCGCTTTCCGGTTCGGGTACGGGTATTGCTCCGACCACGCTTTCCAACACGTCAATTAATTTTGGCAACGTGGTCTTGAACGCGACCAGTGCGATCAAGACCGTCACTCTCACCAACAAGCAGACGACACCATTGGCCCTCGCGTCTCTGGGAGTGGCGGGAACGGGCTATGCGCTGGATCCGTCAACCACCTGCCCCAGCCTGGGATCGCTGGCTTCGGGCGCGAGTTGCAGCATCGGCCTGACCCTCACGCCCGGTTCGATAGGAACGCAGCCGGCGGGCACACTGACCATCACCGATAACGCCAGCAATAGCCCGCAGAGCGTCGTGCTGACGGGTACGGGGATTGCCGCGACGACGCTTTCGGCGACCGGGCTGAGCTTCGGCAGCGTTACGGTCAGCACCACCAGTACGATCAAGACGGTCACCCTGACCAACAACCAGAGTGTTCCGCTGGGCATCGCATCTCTCGCCGCATCGGGAACGGGCTATGCGCTGGATCCATCTACGACTTGTTCGACCACCAGCAGCGTGGCCGCGGGTGGCAGTTGCAGTGTGGCGCTGACTTACACGCCGACCCTGCTGGGGGTGCAGACGGGCACATTAACCATTGCCACCAACGCCGCCAACAGTCCGCAAACCGTGACGCTATCCGGTTCCGGAGCGGGCATCGCTGCGACGACACTTTCGGTTGCCGCGCTCGATTTTGGAAACGTAGTGGCGGGTTCCAGCAGCGCCGTCAAGACGGTCACGCTGACCAACAACCAGACCGCTGCTCTCAACATCGCCAGCATGTCGGTGGGGACGGGAACGCCTTACGCCATCGATCCTTCGACGACCTGTTCGACGACCAGCAGTCTGGCCGCAGGGTCCAGTTGCAGCATCGGCCTGACCATGACGCCAGCGTCCATTGGAGTGCAAGCGGCGGGCACGCTGACCATTACGGACGATGCTCCCAACACGCCGCAGGCGGTTTCGCTGAGCGGCACGGGCATCGCAGCGACCACGGTTACGCCGTCCACATTGAACTTTGGCACTGTGGCGCAGGGCTCTACCAGCTCCATCAAGACGGTCACGCTGACCAACAACCAACTGGTTGCGCTGGGAATCTCTTCTCTCGGCGTCACGGGAAGCGGATTTGCGCTGGATCCTACGACGGTCTGCTCCACCACGGGATCGTTGGCCGCGGGCGGGAGTTGCACCATCGCGCTAACGTATTCGCCCACTGCCCAAGGAGCGCAGGCGGGGCAACTTACGATTACCACCAATGCCGCGAACAGCCCGCAGACGGTTTCGCTTTCCGGTTCCGGCTCGGGAACTTCGCCGACCACGCTGACACCAGTCTCGATCAACTTTGGCAATGTGGGAGTCAGCCTGACCAGCACGGTCAATACGGTGAGCCTCACCAACAACCAGGCCTCCGCACTTAATATCAGCTCGCTGGCGATTACCTCGGGAACGCCCTATGCGATCAATCCTTCTTCGACCTGCCTGAACCCGGCGCTGGCCGCGGGTGCCAGTTGCACGATCGCACTGACCATGACCCCGGCTTCGCTGGGAACGCAGCCCGCCGGTGCGCTGACGGTGACCACCAACGCTCCCAACAGCCCACAAACCGTGACGCTGGCGGGCACGGGGGTTGCCCAGTCGGTGCTCTCGCCCACCACGCTGTCGTTTGGCAGCGTGGCGATCGGCACCACCAGCACAACACTAACGGTGACGCTGACCAACTACACCGCCGGCAACCTGATGGTGGGACCGGTGATCTTCAATGGGCCTTTTGCGCTGGACACCGGCGCATCGACGACCTGCCCGGTTTCGGGTAGCGCGGTGAGCGGCACGCTGGCCGCGGGAGCAGGCTGCGTCATCGGCATCGCCTTCAAGCCGACAGCCTTGGGCGCGACGACGAATGGACAGATCACGGTGGTCTCCAACGCCAACAACAGTCCGATCCTGGCGGCTCTTGGCGGTACGGGGGTATTGCCAGTAGCAGTTGCGCCGGCGGCGCTGGCCTTTGGCAACGTAGCGGTGAATACAGCCAGCGCGGCGCAGAGCGTTACGGTCACCAACAACCAGACCGGCAAGCTCAATTTCTCTTCCTTCAGTGTTTTGGCTCCGTATGCATTGGCTACGACCGGCACCACCTGCGTGGTTGGAGTCCCGCTGGCGGCGGGCGGTAGCTGCGTTCTCAACCTGACCTTCACGCCCACGACCGCAGGCGCAGCCGCGGCTAGCAGTCTCAGCATTAACGACGATGCTCCCAGCACTCCGCAAACGGTCAGCCTGACCGGCAGCGGCGTCTTGCCGGTGGCGCTGAATCCGACGACGTTGGGTTTAGGCAAGGTAGTGGTGAACCAGGCGACAGTCAAGACCGTGACGCTGACCAACAACCAAACGGTTCCCCTGAGCATCGCTTCAGTGAATGGATTCCCCGGTGGTTACGCGCTGAACAGCGCCGGCACTACCTGCCCGTTTGCGCCCGCCACGGTGGCGGCGGGGAGCAATTGCGTGATTGCGATCAGCCTGACGGCCACCGCAACCGGCGCACAGAATGGATCGATCAATATCAACGATGACGCGCCCAGCACACCGCAGGTTCTCAGTGTTACGGCGAATGCGGTACAGCCGGTGGTGCTCTCGCCGGCATCGCTGACCTTCGCAGCCCAGTATGAAGGGAGCAGCAGCGCGGCCCAGGCGGTGACGCTGACCAACGAACAGGCGGTGCCGCTGCACATCTCCGGGGTATCGATCACGGGAACCAACAGCAGCGACTTTGCAGTATCCAGTTCCTGCCCGACCGCGCCTACACCGGTTGCGGCAAGCACCGGTTGCACGCTGTCGGTGACCTTCACGCCGATTGGATCGGGAACCAGAACGGCCACGCTGAATATTGCGGACGACGCTGTGGGCAGTCCGCAGACGGTGGCCCTGAGCGGTTCCGGCAATGCACCGGTGACCATTGTGCCGGTCTCCATCACCAACTACTCGGCCCCTGTGGGCACTACCAGCGCCTACCAGACAATCACCATCACCAACACCTCGACCGCCCCGCTACATCTCACCAACTTCCAACTCAACGGCGAGTATGTGCAGACCTCGACGACCTGCGCCATGAGTCCCGCAGTCCTGGCGGTGGGAGCATCCTGCAATCTCACGGTGAGTTTCGATCCTAGCATTGGCGGAGTACGCGGCGGCCAGTTGCAGATCTACGACGACGCCAATACCAGTCCGCAGGCGGTCAACCTGTCGGGCACCGGGACATCGCCGCTGACCATCTCGACGACGGGACTGATCTACAGCGCGCAGAAGATCGGCAGCCCCAGCCCGGCACAGAACATCACCCTTACCAACCACGAAAGCAAGTCGGAGAGCTTCACGCTCACCCCGTCGGGGGACTTCACGGCGACCAGCAACTGCCCCAGCGGCGCGATCGCGGCCAACTCTTCGTGCGTGATCTCGGTGGTTTTCGTGCCCAGCGCGTCCGGCCCGCGCAACGGTTCATTGAACATCGCGCATACCGCGGCCATCGGTTCGCCGCTGGGCGTGTCGCTGACCGGATCGGGCAGCACCACCAATCCGCCGGCAGCGGTTGCCGTGGTCTCGCCGGGAGCGGGAGGCGCGGGCACCACCATCAACGTGGTCATCACCGGCAACGGGTGGACGAACTTCAGCTCCGCCTCGGCCATCAGCTTTGTCGATACAGATGACGCCAACATCCCCGCGGCCATCACGGTGGCCAACTTCACAGCGGTCTCGCTCAACCAGATCAACGCGCAACTGGCGATCGATCCGGCGGCCATCTATGGCGCGCGCAACATCCAGGTGCAGACCCCGCTCAGCGGCGGCGGAACAGAGACGGCGCTGCTGAATTCGGCGTTTATTGTCGAAGATCCCACCAACGCGCTTGTGATCGCCAACGTTTCTCCGAACCTGGGCATTCAAGGCCAGACGCTGAGCGTGGAGATTACCGGCGCGGGCACAAACTTCGTGCAGGGCACAACGTTTGCCAACTTTGGCGACGGCATCACTATCAACAACCTGATCGTCAATACGCCCACCGATGCGGTGGCAAACATCACCATCAGCAATACCACGCCGGTGGGCTATCGCACCATCACGCTGGTGACGGGGGGGGAATACGACGTCTCCAACGCGCAGGCCTTCCAGATCTTGCCCAACAGCGCCGCGCTGCTCAGCGTCAGTCCGAATGCCGCGCCGCAAGGGGGCAGCCTGCCGATCACGCTGACCGCCAGCGGCACGCACTTCCTGCAAGATGCCACGCAGGTTTCCATCACCGGCGGAGTGATTGTGGGCAACGTCGCGGTGACCAGCCCGACCACTGCCACGGCGCAACTGGCGGTGACGCAAGGGGCCACCATCGGCGTGCAAGACGTCACCGTTTCGACGGGCGGCGAGATCGCCACGCTGGCCAGCGCCTTCACCATTACCGGGGCCACGCCCGCGCTGCTCTCGGTGACGCCAAGCTCCGGCCAGCAGGGCCAGACGCTGAATGTGGTCATCACCGGCAACGCCTATACCACCTTCAACGTGGGCAGTCTCCTGGCGGATTTCACCGGTGTCATTGCGGTCAATTCCACCACGGCAAGCTCGGCCAACCAGGTCACTGTCAACATCACCATCAGCCCCAATGCTCCCGCCGGAAACCTGACCGCCCGGCTCACCAATGCGGGGACCATCTTCCCGTTCAGCTTCACCGTGCTGCCTTCCAATGCGCAGATCACCAGCGTATCCCCGGCCTGTGTGGCGCAGGGCGGCCAGGCAACCCTGACGTTGACCGCCTTGAACACCAACTGGGTGCAGGGAACGACAAATGCCGCCTTCTATCCGATCCCGGTGGGCGGCATCCAGGTCAATGAGGTCAGCATCGCCGATGCCACCGACGCCAGCCTGGCTATCAGTGTGCAAACCAATACCCCCGCGGGGACCTACGGATTCTATGTGGCGACCGGCGGACAGATCGTGAGTTCCGCAATCGGAGTGTGCGCGGCGACGCCGACTTTGTCGGTGAGCCCGGCCAACGGGCTGGCTCCATCCGGCTCAACCATCAACAGCTACAGCGTCAGCTTCACCGGCCAGTTCACGCACTTCTCGCAGGCGGCCACTTTGCCCGTGGTGGGCGGCGAGGGGGTCACGCTGTCGAACTTCACGGTGAACGGCCCGTTCTCCGCCACCGGCACCTTGAGTATCGATTCGACCGCGGTGCTGGGCCCGCGCCTGATTACCTTCACTACCGGTGGAGAGATCGTCACCACCTACTTCAACGTCACCGCCATACCCGTGAGCCTGGTCTACGTCTCGCCCAACAACGCGCCGCAGAGCGACACGCTAGATGTGGAGATCGTCGGCCTGAATACGCACTTCGCGCAGGCCGGGACGCAGGTGCTGTTTGGCCCGCTGATCACCTTGAACAGCGTCACCGTGAACAATGCAACCGACCTCGTCGCCAACATATCGACCAGCAACACGGTAAGCGGATCGCTGACCGCGACGCCGCCGGGATGGCAGACGGTCTACGTGAATACCGGCGCCGAGCAGGTGCTGGGCGGCTTCCTGGTGGATGCTCCGGCCAGCCCTATGATTCTGAGCGTTACGCCTTCCAGCGGCGCCCAAGGTGCGACCGAGGATGTGACGATTGTCGGATCATTGACCAACTGGGTAAACGGGCAGACCGATCCCATTCTCGGCGCCGGGGTTACGGTGTCGAATTTCACGGTAACCAGCCCGACCACGGCGACCGCGACCATCGCGGTTTCGCCCACCGCTCCGGTAGGGGGCAACAGCGTTATCTTCATCACCGGCACGGAGGTGGACAGCGGTGCCGGTTTCAATGTGACCCCGAGCGCGGCAGAGATTGTCAGCGTTGGACCAGCTTCGACCTGCAACGCCAACGGCTTCAACGCGCTTTCGTACTGCGGCATTTCGAACGGCACGGGAACGCCATACGTGATCTCGCAACTGCAAACCGCCAGTTTGAACATTGTTGGCGTGGGGACGCATTGGCTACAAGGTGAAACCACCATGAGCTTCGGCTCCGGTGTGGTGGTCGACCAACTCACCATCAACAGTCCAACCGCGGCCACGGTGCAGATCACCGTGCTCTCCAGTGCACCGGTAGGCTATGCCTCGCTAACAACATTTACCGACGGCGAAGTCGTCATCTTGCAGCAGGCCATCGACATCGAACAGGGATTCCCCACGCTGCTGGCCATCACGCCCGGCGGCGCCGAGCAGGGGGCAACGCTAAACTTGCAGGTACTGGGTCGCTTCACCAACTGGCAGCAGGGCGCCACCACGGCGGCCTTCAATCAGGACATCGCGGTGAACTCGGTCACGGTGATCGACTCCGACAATCTCATTGCCAATATCACCGTCAGTCCGCTGGCCTACGTCGATTACGGCACTCCCTGCGGCCACGTTATTACCATCACGACTGGAGCCGTCCAGGAGACGGGCACGGCCGGGATCTTCTGCATCTCGCCGGGCGCGGCGCAGATTACCGGGGTCAGCCCCAACTCCGGGGTGCAGGGATCGACGGAGTCGGTGACGGTTTCCGGTTCGGACACGCACTTTGTGGCGGGCGAGACCACGGCCAACTTTGGCTCCGGCATCAATGTCGGGACCATCACCGTCAACAGCCCCACCAGCGCCACCATCTCCCTGGCCGTCACCACCGCCGCGCCCACCGGGTTCACCAACGTGACCCTCACCACTCTGGGCGAAGTGGCGACGCAGCAATATGCCTTCACGGTAAGCCCGGGCGTGGCTACGCTCAACGAAGCCCTACCCAATCAGGCCGAGCAGGGTGCGCCGCTGAGCGGCCAGCCGCCGCTGGTGGTGCAACTCATCGGACAATACTCGCACTTCAATGCGCAAAGCACGGCTACCTTCGGCACCGGCATCACCGTGCAGTCGGTTGCCTATGTGAGCCCCACGGAAGTGGACGCGACCATCGTCATCGATCCGCTCTCGTATACGGGCACGCGCCTGGTGACGGTGACCTCGCCGGGGGTTCCGTGCAGTGTTCAGCCCTCAACGGATCTGCGCACCAGGAGCGTCCATGCGCTGGCGGTCTATGACGGATGCACGCCGGGCAGCAGTGCCGGCACGGGCAGCGAGATCGTCACGGACAACGCGTTTACCATCATTCCCGGCCCGGCGATCATCAGCCAGGTTGCGCCGGCCACCGGCAACGAGGGCCAGGAGGTGGTCTTCAATATCACCGGTTCGGGGACGCACTGGGCGCAGAACTTCACCCAGTTTTATATTGCCGGCGGCGGTTACGATCTGACCATCAACTCGGTGGTCATCAACAGCGCCACCAGCGCCACGGTGGATTTGAGCATCTCGCCGACGGCCAACCCCGGCGCGCGTTCCATCTACATGATTACGGCGGGCGAGTCGCTGACGGATAGCGGCGCGTTTGTGGTGACCGGCGGCGTTCCGGTGATTACCTACTTAAGTCCCAATAATGCCTTGCAGGGAACCAGCGGGCTGGAAGTCACCATCAACGGCCTGTATACGAATTGGACGCAGGCGGGCAGCAAGGTGAACTTCGGGCCCGGCGTATCGGTGGTTTCGTACCAGGTGGATGACGCGACCCATATCGAAGCGGTGGTCAATGTGGATCCCGCGGCGCAGCCCGGCTATCGCACCGTCTTTGTGCAAACCGGCACCCAGGGACTTACCGGCAACTTCCTGGTGACGGCGCCGGCGCCGCCGCCGACTCCCTATATTGCCTACTTCTGGCCCTCCTCCGGTCTGCCCGGGCAGACTTTCACCGTCACCTTTGTGGGCAACTACACGCATTGGAATCCCGACCCCATCACCGGCACGCAGGCGACCTTTGGCAGCGGCATTGCGGTCAATACCTTCCAAGTACTCAGCCCCACCAGCGCCATTGCCAACATCAGCATCACAGCCACCAGCGCGCAATCGAATCTCTTTGTCCTCACCACACCACTGGCGGGAGGCGGCACGGAGACCGAGGACGTGGGCTTCAATGTGGTGGTCAGTGTGCCGACACTGAGCGTGGTCGATCCCGGCAGCGGGATGCAAGGCGCGCAGAACCTAACCGTCAACATCATGGGTCAGTTCACGACCTTCGATAGCACCACTACCTTCCAATTCGGCAACGGCATCACGGTCAACGGCCCACCGACGATTCTCGGCCCCACCATAGCCACGCAGAGCATCAGCATCGATCAACTGGCACCGCTGGGCTATAGCGGAGTGACGGCGCTTACGCCGGATGCCTTGGGCACGGCGCAGACGGTGGGTGGCGCGGGCTTCACGGTCAATCCCAGCCTAGCGCTGATCTCGGCCATCACGCCCAACACCGCCTTGCAGGGCAGCACGATTCAGGTGGAAGTCACCGGCCAGAACACGCATTGGGATGCTCTGACGAGCTTCCAGTTCGGCGCCGGCATCGTGGTGACCAGTACGGTGGTGAACAGCGCAACAGACGCCACGCTGATCCTGGATCTTCCCGCGCTGGCTTCGGAAGGGCCGACCTGGGCGACCGCTCATACTTTGGGCGAAGTGGCCAACATCAACAATGGTTTCGTGGTACAACCGGGCACACCGCTGCTGCTCTCCTCTGGACCGGGTTCGGTGCCGCAGCAAGGGGAGGTGGTCTTCACCATCCTCAGCCAGGCAACGCAGTGGACCAGCAACCCGCCCACGGTCAGTTACGGCGACGGCATCGTACTCACCAACACCATCGTCACCGGGGACACCTCTCTGACGGTGGATGGTTATGTGCAGCCCACCACCAGCGTCGGCTATCGCAACCTGACGGTCACGACGGGCTCCCAGGTGCTGGGTCTCTCCTATGCTGTTTACGTCAGCCCCGGCCCGGCGGTGATCAACAGCATCGTACCGGCGACCGCCGGCCAGGGCGCCACCCTGACGGTGACCATCAACGGCATCAACACCAACTGGCAGCAGGGCGTAACCACCCTGAATTTCCCCGACGTGCTGATCAACAGCTTCACGGTGACTTCTGCGACGTCGATCAGCGCCAACATCACCGTTTCCGACTATGCGCCCGCGGGCCAGGTGGCGGTGACGGCCACGACCCTGGGCGAAGTGGCCAACGAAAACAACGCCTTCACCTTCACCCAGACGCAGCCGGAACTGCTGGCGGTGGTCTCCAGCAGCGGCGCTCAGGGCTTGACGGAGGCCGTGAACCTCACCGGGCAGTTCACTCACTTTGTTGCTGGTACCAGCAGCGCAAACTTCGGCGCCGGTATCACCGTCAACTCAGTTACGGTGACCGGCGCGACCACGCTGCAAGCCAACATCACGGTGCAACCGACGGCGACCGTTGGTTATCGCGAAGTCTCAGTCACCACGGGGAGCGAAGTGGTGGCATTGAGCAACGGCTTCCAGGTCACCACCGGCCCGGCGGCGATTGTGAACTTGAATCCAGCGACTGGAGGCCAAGGCAACTCGGTCACGGTGCAGGTCACCGGCAGCCAGACCAACTTCGCCAACGGCGTCACCACTGCCTCATTTGGCGGAGGCATACAGGTCACCGGCATCGCCGTTACCGACGCTCTGCATGCCGACGTCACCATTTCGATTCCCAATGGGGTGGCGCTGGGCAACTACACCGTAACGCTGTACACGGGTGGGGAAGCGGCCAGCATTCTGGGCGGATTCACGGTGACCACCGGCAGTCCAGAGTTGTCCGTGGTCAATCCGCCGACCGGCAATCAGGGCGCGACCAATCTCAGTGTCAGCCTCACCGGCCTGTTCACGCACTGGGTGAACGGAACCAGCACGGCCAGCTTCGGCGCGGGCATTACCGTCAACACGCTGACGGTCTCCGATGCCACCGATGCGGTGGCCACCATCACCATCAGCCCGACGGCCACACTGGGCTCGCGCACCGTGACGGTAACAACCGGCGCGGAGACGGCTACCATCACCGGCGGCTTCACGGTGCTGGCTGGCATCCCGGCTCTGGTCTCAACCTCTCCCGGAACTGCTCAGGCAGGAACCACGGCCAACATCGGCATCAACGGCGCATTCTCAACCTTCCAGCAGGGCTTCTCGACGGTCAGCTTCGGCTCCGGGGTTACGGTGAACTTTGTCACCGTAAGCAGCATCACGCAGTTGACGGCCACCATCACCGTGGCCTCGAATGCCTCGGTGGGCAGCCGCACCGTCACGGTGACCACCAACAGCCAGATTTTGACGCTGAACAACGGCTTCACGGTCACAGCCGGGACGCCGGTGGTGACGCAGATCAGCCCCAACATCGGCACACCGGGGGCCACGGTGACGGTCACCATCACCGGCCAGTACACCAATTGGATCAACGGCACCACCACCGCCAGTTTCGGTCCCGAGATCAATGTGGGCGGAGCCGCGGTGGGTGTTTCCGGGCCGGTAACGGTCAACAGCGCGACCTCGCTGACGGCTTCGCTCACCATTCCGGCGGGCGCGGCGGTTGGCCCGCAGGACGTGATCGTGACCACCGGCAGCGAGATCGAGAACATCCCCGCCGGCTTTACCGTGCAGACGGCCTCGATTCCCGCGCCCTCGGTGATCTCGCTCAGTCCCGGAGCCTACGGCGGCGGCATGCCGATCAACAGCAATATCATCGCGGTCTTCAGTCAGCCCATGAACCGCAGCACCATCACCACCAGCACGGTGGCGTTGACCCTGACCAGCAATCCCAACGGCTCGGTGTCGGTGCCGGGCACCGTCACGCTGGACGCCACGGGCCGGGTGATGACCTTCACGCCCAACGCGCTGCTGGCGGTCAATTCCACCTATTCCTTCCAGATGACGAGCGGGATCAAGGATGCCACCGGGAACACCTTCAGCAATTACAACGTCAATCTTTCCACCGTCTACACGGCCAACACCGCGCCCCCCACGGTTCTGGCGGTCAATCCGGCGGCGGGCATCACCGGCGTGGGCACCAATGTCACGGTTCAGATGCAATTCAGCACGGATATGGATCAGGCGACGCAGTCCGGGTTTACGGTAAGCAGCGGTGGCGTCAACCTGGCTGGAAGTATCAGCTGGAACAGCAATGCCAATTGCTGCGGCACTGGCTGGGGAGGGCCGGGGACGATCCTGACCTTCACGCCCACCGCGCCGCTGGCGGCAAATACCACGTACGTGGTGACGTTCGGCGCTCCGCTGGCGGATACGGCGGGCAATGCGCTGACGCCCGGCTCGTTCACCTTCACCACCGGCAGCGGATCGGATACCGCGACCAACAATGCCGCGAACCTGAACTATGCCAATAACGAGACGAACATCGGCACCAACTTCGTGCCCAAGGTGGTCTTCTCCAAGCCGGTCAATGCGCTCGATCTCAATACGGGCACCCTGCTGGTCTACAACGCCGATAGCGGAAAATATGTTGGCGGCACGGTCAGCGTGGCCCCCAACGCCATGAGCGCCACTTTCACTCCAACCCTGCCGCTGTTGCCCGACACTGAGTACTATCTCCACTTGAGCGGCGGCTCCTACGACATGGACGGTAACTACCTGAACGGCGCCAACTGGTACTTCACCACCGGCGCCGGAGAGGATCTTGTCGCGCCGAGTGTGGCCGGCATCGATCCGGCGAATGGCGCCACCGCCGTGCCGCTGAATGCGCAGGTTGTGGTGCATTTCAGCCAGGCCATCGATCCGACCTCGAACTATTCGATTACCGTGGTGCCCGCGGGCGGATCGGCGATCTCCGGAAGCGCGACGCTGGGCAGCGACCAGGTAACGCTGACCTTTGTTCCCACCAGCGCGCTTGCGCCGGCCACTGCATTCACCGTTCTGGTTGAGGGTTACAGCGATCTGGTGGGCAATGCGGGCGCCGCCTTCAGCAGCACCTTCACTACGATTACGTCGATGGCGCCGATCAATGTTTCTACGGGCCTCGATGCCGCCGGCAACCTGATTACCACCACCAACACGGCCGACGGCCATTGGGTAGTAGTGCCGCTGGCCAGCGAGCCATCGGAGAGCACCTTTGGTTCGCCGTCCTCGGGAAGCGCGCAGCCGCTTCTGACGGTGGGGCCGGGTGACAGCGGCTGGTATGGCGGATGGGTCGCCAACGGTCCGACCTCGGACTGGATAGCCATCAATCCGAACAGCACCAGCGGCAATACCTATGGTCTCTATTACACGACCTTCAACCTTCCCGGCGCGAGTGTGCCCGCCAACCTCTGTCTGGTGGGGAGCATGGGCGTCGACGACAACGGGCTGCTGGCCATCAATGGCAATGCCATCATGGGCAATGTCAGCGCCATCTCCAGCCTCTATGGGTTGAATATTCCCATTTCCAACTATCTGGTAACGGGCGCGAATACGCTCTCGCTGGGCTGGGGATCGACCGACAACTACGATGAGGCGTTCCGTCTGGGCGCGGTGATCGAGAGCTGCGGGGCCAGCCTGGTCGGCGGCCTTTCGCTGACCAGTGCTACTCCTGGCAACGGCGCGACTGGCGTGGCCACTAATACGACCATCGCGCTCACCTTCAACCATGCCATCGATCCGGCGACGGTTAACTCCACCACGCTGCCGGTGATGGTGGGCTGGAACAGCAATCAGGAGATCGCGGGTACCTATGTGGTGGCGGGCAATATCGTCACCTTCACGCCAGACAGTACGCTGCCCACCAGCACACAAATCTGGATTGGCGCCTGCAACGGCCCGCTGGACCAGGCCGGGGAGAGTGCTGGCGGCTGCTACACGCAACTAACCTCCTTCACTACCGCCGCCACGGCCGCGCCGGTTTCGCCCACGCCGCCACCCTTCCAGGTGGTGGCCTTCACGCCGGCCGCCAACGCCACCAACGTGGGTCTGCGCGCGCCGGTCACGGCTACCTTCAACCGCTCCGTCAATCTCAACACCGTCAACTCCAGCGACTTCGGCCTCTTCTCCGGCGACTCGCAGAGCCCCATGTGCACCAGCTACGCGCATTCTCAGGACGGCGCTTCGCTCTCCTTCAACTGCTATGCCTTGCCCGCCAACGACACCATGACCGCCATGCTGAACAGCGGCCTGCAAGATTGGTCGGGCAATGCTCTGGTCAATTTCACCAGCGCGTTCACCACCATGCCCAGCGATTCGAACACCAACGGGACGGTGGTCTCGACGCGGCCCGGCAACGGCGCCAGCGGCGTGAATGGCAACCTGCCCATCGTCCTCTTCACCAGCCTGCCCATCAATCCGGCCAGCGCCAACAACGGTATCGAAGTGGCACAGAACAATGTGGCGGTGCCGGGCACGGTGCAAGTGCTGGATAACGGCTACACGCTGCAGTTCACACCGAGTTCTCCGTTTAGCGCCGGGGCGCTCATCCAGTGGTGGACCACTGGCAGCCTGATGGAAATCACCTACAACACTCCGGTCACCACCACCTCCGGCTACTTCTACATCGCCACCAGCACCAGCACACTGACGCCGACGGTGCAGGTGGCGTCTCCGGCGACCTACACCAACCCGGTCCCGCTGAACACCGTATTCGACGTCCAATTCAACACTCCGCTGAATCCGGCTACGGTCACCAGCAGCAACATCTACCTTTACGATTCCAGCACGGGCCTGCATCCGGCTGTCACTTACTCGCAGCCACAGGCCAATGAGGTGCGGATGGTGCCGACGGGCAATCTGCCCGCCAACCACTACATCTACGTGTATGTGACCAGCGGCTTGCAGAGTGCCACCAGCGTTCCCGCAAACTCCAACAGCTGGTACGAATACACCGGCTCGCCCGTCGATGCTGCCCTGCCGGCGATCAACAACGCGGTGCCGATGAACGGCACGACCGGCATTGGCGTCAACGTGCAGCCGGGCGTGATCTTCAACAAGGCCATCGATCCGGTGAGCGTCAACAGCAATACCTTCCAGGTGCTCAATGGTGGCACGCCGCTGGCGGGCAGCTATTGGTTCAGCTCCAACGATACCCGTGTGGAGTTCGTGCCCAATGCGCCGCTGCCGGCTAACACCACCCTGGTGATGATGCTGAATGGCGTTCTCGACCAGGTCGGCAATTCGGTTACCTTCAGCTCCAGCTTCACGACCGGGCCGGGACCGGACTTCACCGCGCCGACGGTGGTTTACACCAGCGTGGCCAGCAACGAGAGCCTCCCCATCAACTCCGCGATCACTGTTCAGTTCAGCGAATCGATGGACGTGACCAGCTTCGGGGTCAACAATCTGCGCATCTACGACTCGCTAGTGGGCGCGAATGTTGCCGCAACCATCACCTGGAGTCCGGATCAGTCGGTTGCCTATGTGGTACCCAACGCGCCGCTGGCCGCGGGCCGCGAGTACTACTTCTACGTCAACGGTGGCACGGATCTGGCGGGCAATCAGATGAATGGCATCGAAATCACCTTCTATGGCGCATTCAACTCAGCCAGCGCCGCGCCAACAGTGGTCAACGTCAATCCGTTGAACGGAGCCACTGGCCTGGGCAGCAACGCGGTGGTCGAAGCTCAGTTCTCCGCGCCCATCGATCCCAACGCCGTGGGCGGCGTAACGCTTTCGGGCGGCGGTGCGACGGTGCAGACCACGCCATCGCTGAGCGCGGGCAATACCGTGCTGCAATTGGTTCCGCAGTCGCCTCTGGCAGCGAACACCACATACGAATTGTCCATTCTGGGCGTGAAGGATCCGGCCGGCAACACGGTCGCCTCCGTCGCCACGACCTTCACAACCGGTCCCACTTACGACATCTCCAGCCCCAGCGTCACCAATTCCAATCCGGAGAACAACACCACGGTGGGAACGAATGTGACGCCGAAGCTGCTTTTCAACAAACCGCTCAACCCCATCACCGTATCCAACAGCAATTTCCGCATGTACCTGTATGACACCGGGCAGTGGATTCCGCTCACCGTCACGCTGTCGGCAAACGCGATGGAGGTGGAGATGCAGCCGCAAATACCTCTGCTGCCCAACACCCGGTACCACTTCCAGGCCTGCTGCCAATATCAGGATCAGGACGGCAACAACGGCAATCAGGCCGACTATTACTTCTGGACCAACGGCGGCGCGGTTACCGCGGCACCTGCCTTCACCATCAGTCCTCAGAACGGCGCCGCCGGCATTCCTCTGGGCGCGCAGGTGATCCTCTCTTTCAACGCCCCGATCGATCCCATGAGCTGGACGCAAAACTCGATCCAGTTGCTGAACGGCTCTACTCCAGTGGCGGGAACCGTGGCGCAGCCCAGCAGCCAGACATTGACCTTCACGCCTGCCAGCCCGTTGCCGGCGAGCAGCATCTACACCGTGCAAGTGAGCGGCATCTCCGACTCCAATGGCAACGCGGTGGCGCCTATCTCAACGACCTTCACCACGGCCACCACGGCCAGCGCCAGCGGACTGAGCTTTACCGGCAGCAATATTGTCAATGGCTCGACGGTGACCAGCTACACGCAGCCGATCATCCTCACCTTCAGCCAGATTCTGGACCCGACCACGGTATCCAGCAGCACGCTGGAGGTGATGAACGGCTGGAACAGCAACAATGGTCTGGCCGGGACCTATACGGTCAGCGGCAATCAAGTCACCTTCACGCCCGCCAATCCCTATCCGCCCGGAGTGCAGATCACCGTGGGCGAATGCGGAGGACCCACCGATGTACTGGGCGAGGTCTTCCAGAACGGCAATTGCTGGTCGCAGGAACTGGTGTATTTCTACACTCCCAGTGGGATCTCGGACAGCACTCCGTTGACGGTGGTCTCGGTCAGTCCCGCCAGCGGCGCCAGTAATGTGCGGCCGGATGTGCCGGTCTCGGTCACCTTCAACAAGTCCATCAATCCCTACACGGTTTACAACAACGGCAACAATGCGCTGCTCTTTGCGGGTCAGGGATTGCAGGACCGCGGCAGCATCACCATGTCGGCCGACGACCGCACCCTAACCTTCAACAGCGGCACGCTCACGACGGGTGCCACCTACACCATCGACCTGCCGGCGGGCGGCATCGCCGATCCGTCGGGCAATGCGCTGGCAAGCACTTTCACCAGCAGTTTCAGCGTCGGTGTCAATCCCGCTACCGGCAACGGTTCGGTGCAGAGTTCGGCTCCGGGAAACGACGCCACCGGGGTTCCTACCGACACCTTGCTCACGCTTTATCTCAACCGCCCAGTCGAAGCATCGACGCTTACCGGCAACCTCACGGTTACCGTGAACGGCCAGATCTATACCGGCACGGTACAGGCAGGGGCCGGCGGCTACGAAGCGCAGTTCACGCCCACGGTTGCGTTCCCCAACGGCGCCACGGTGCAGTGGTTCTTCTCGGCAAGCGTCTTGGATATCTACGGCAATCCCTTCAACGGCAGCAGCGGCTACTTCTACACGCTGGCGGCGGTGAATAGCGCCACTGCTCAGCCGGCGGTGATCGCGGTCAGCCCGCGGTACGGCTCAACCACCATGCCCACCAACGGCCAGATCGACATCCTTTACAGCCTGCCCATCGATCCGACCACGGTGACCAGCAGCAACGTATACTTCAACGGCAGCGTGGCGGCGACGCTCACCATGCCCACCCCCAACCTGATTCGGGTGACGCCCACCAGCGGATCGTTCAGCGCAGCCACGAATTACTATCTCTGCGCCAACAGCGGCGTCAAGGGAAGCAACGGGGTGGCTACGCAGGGCAGTTGCTGGACCACCTACTTCACCACCACTAGCGGACCGGATAGCAATCCCGGGACGGTGGTCATCGGACCGCCCAACGGCTCGACGAGCGTGGGCACTAATGCCTACATCCGCTTGCAGTTCTCCAAGGCGGTCGATCTGACCTCGATCAATGCGACCACGGTGCAGGTGAGCAGCGGCGGCACTCCCATCCCCGGCACCTGGTCCTACAACTACAGCGGCCAAGACGTTCTCGGCGCCAACTTCTCGCCGGTGAATCCGCTGCCGTCTTCCAGCACAATCCAGGTGACGGTCAACGGACTGCTGGATTACGCGGGGAATTCCTTCACGGCGACGAGTTCGTTCTTCACCACCGCGGCCGAGCCCGACTACACCACACCCACCGTCTCGCTCGATTTCGGCGGCAATAGCAGCGGGATTGGCACCAATGCATCCTTTACCTGCCTGTACTCGGAGGCCATGGATCCGAGCAGCGTCACAACCTCCAACACCTACTTGTACAGCTATGTGAGCAATGCACACGTCCCGGTAACCTACACCTGGGCTTCGGACCTGATGGCGGTGACCATGACGCCCACCGCGGCGTTGCTGGCCAACTCCGAATACAACTACTACTGCACCGGCGCGATCGATTTGACGGGCAATGGGCAGAATGGATCCTCCAGTTACTTCTACACCGGCAGCGGCCCCAGCGGCGCCGGTCCGGTGCTGTTGCAGGCCAATCCGCCCAACGGCTTTACCAATGTGCCGCTCAATACCAACGAAGGTCCGTGGAACAGCAGCAGTCTGCAATTGCTCTTCAACGAGCCGGTGGCTACCAATTCGCTGGCTAACATCACCCTGACTCCGAGCGGCGGCAGTTCCATGCCGATCGCCGTTTCTCCGGAATACGGAAACACCATCGTGTCGGTGCAACTGCCCTGGGCGCTGGCGCCGAACACCACTTACACCTTCAACGTTGCCGGAGTGACGGACATCAGCGGCAATGCTTCTGCCTCGACGACCAGTTCCTTCACCACCGGATCGAGCTTCGACTGGACAAATGCGGGCGTGACAGCCACCACTCCGGCAAACGGCACCAACCCCGCCCCGGTCAATGCGACACTCTCGATCACCTTCAGCGAGGCGATGGACCCGGTTCTCATCACCTCCAGCCAAATCTATCTGCGCACCCACAATACGCAGACCATCGTTCCCACCACGCTCAGCATCTCGGCGGACTACGCCACGGTGACCCTGACCCCAACGGCTCCGCTGGCGGAGTCGACCATCTACGATCTGGTGTACTACCCCAACAACTGGTGGCTCACCGACATCGCCGGCAACACGTCCAGCAGCAACTACAACGTGCTATCCACCTTCACCACCGGCACCACCGTGGCAGTCAATGGGGCTTGCGGCACGGCCAATGGCGGCAGCTTCGCGACGCCGCCCACGGCCAACCTCTGCTCGGCAGGCGCCGCTTCGGCGCTCACCAACCCCGGCTCCTGGACGTGGAGTTGCAGTGGTCAGTATGGAGGCAGCAATGCCTCCTGCTCGGCCACTGTGGCCGGCGGTCCGGCCTGCTACGCACAGCCCACCGGGCTGGTCTCGTGGTGGAAAGGCAACGACGACGCCACCGACCACATGGGCAATAACAACGGAACCCTGGAGAACGGCGCCAGCTTTGCCTTGGGCGCGGTGGGGGATGCGTTCAGCCTCAATGGGAGCAACCAGTATGTGCTGATCGGCCAACCGGTTCCCAACGACTTGCAGATCCAGAGCGCCATTACGCTCTCCGCCTGGGTCTATCCCACGGCCTATCCAACGGACAACGGCAGCGGCGCAATCGGCATCATTGTGGGTAGTCAGCATGACGGCAACTACGCTGGCGCGACCCTCTACTACGATGCCCGCGTCAATCCGGACAGTGTTACCGGCGCGCCCATCGGACACATCGGTTTCAACCTCGGCGATGGAAGCAATTGGCACGTTCAGGACACACTTACCCAAGTGCCGCTCAACCAATGGACGCTGGTCACCGCAACTGCTATTTCGGGTGGTTCCGGCAAGATCTATTACAACGGCGTTCTGCAACCCTCCAGCTCGGGTCAGTACCCAGCCACCTGGGGTGGCACCATTTCATACTCCGGGTCGTGGTTCGCCATCGGCCAAGAGGTCAATGAAAACCGCCCGTTCACCGGCCAGATCGACGAAGTGCAGGTCTACAATACCGCTCTGACGGCTGCCCAGATTCAGGGGATCTACAGCGCGGGCAGTACTGGGGTGTGCCCTTAGCGATGCGCTGCAAACAGGACAGAGCCTCCGGGATCTTCGGCGCGGCATTCTCCTTGAAGAGGGAAGCCGCGCTGAAGTTTTTGCCTTCTACGGGAAAACCCCGGCTTTGCCGAAGAACAATCGCACAAAGTAGAGAGATGCAACAGAGCTACGGTCAGTTGCCGGCGAGGTTTGAGTTACACGCCGCCCGCGGCGCGATGCCTTGATGCGAATCATGGGCTGGTTCCAAAAAGATACTCAGCACGTCGCCGTCGGCGGGGCAGGAGCTAATGCCAAAGTCCCATCTTTCTTGGCGATACACTCTGCGTTTGGGAATGGCGTGGAGATCTGCGTGGTTGCAGCCGTAGTCCGCACGGAAAATGACCCCGATGAACAGGCTCCAAATCGTTGTTATGTCTACGGAATGCCTATAAGTTGCTGCGAATAAGAGTAGTTGGTGCCGAAGAAGGGATTCGGGTTCCGGCATTTTTCAACCTTTTGAATCTGAACCACTTAGCATCGTAAACCATTGAACAGCTTGCGGTTACCTGTGCTTTTCATTCCAAGCGTTGCCAACGGCTTCCAGTCGTTGACAACACCATTTTAGCCCAAAAATAGTAACAAATAGTAACAAATTCAGGACTCGTCGAAACCGCAGACATTCAATGAAGCCATCCTCATGGCCGTCTCGGAAAGAATGCAGAAGCCAAGACCACACAGAACAAGAAGGACTACGCCGTCCTCAACCTTGCCACCAGCGAGAGCTGGAAGAACGAACAGGGCGAGTACGAAACCCGCACCGAATGGCACCGCGTCTACGCCTGGGGCAATCTCGCCAACTTCGCCAAGACGCTCGCAAAGGGCCAGCTCATCAGCCTGGAGGGGAAGATCAAGTACCGGACGGTCGAGGAAGATGTCGAGGGCAAGCCGTTCAAGCACACCATCGCCGAGATCCACGCTTCCAGCATGAGGCGCCTCTCGAAAGTCGAAGCCGCTGACGATCCCAGCGACGGGGCGGACGAGGCGTAAGCCTCGTTTCGCTTTTGCAAAGCGTTTGTTTGAAGTCGCCGCGAAGTAAAGAAGCACTAATTCCGAAAACCTGGCGACTCCTTAGAAACTTCTTTCATGCGGCTGTTGCGGGACTGAGCGTGACATCCAGTCCAAGCTCCTTTGCCTTTTTCTGAATGCTGCGGATTTCGTGCTCCCGGTGCTTTTCCTCGAAGTAGTTCATCCCTTTGTCGACGTATTGTTCCCCGTACTTGAGCATGCGATAAACGAGTCGCGCGAGCATGTGCGCCATTGCGGTGATGGCTTTGGGTGCACCCAAACGAGCTCGCAACCGACGAAATTTGGCTCCCAGATAGGTCTTGCTGCGTGACAGGCTGCTTGCAGCCATTCGTAGAGCAGTGGCCGCACGGTTCTCAACCTGCCTGGTGCCCCGACGTAGCACCTTGCCGCCGGTAATCTGATTGTCCGGACACAAGCCCAGGAAGGAAGCGAAGTGCGCTTCACTGGGGAATCGGCTCATATCGACCCCCACCTCGGAGATGATGGTTTGTGCGTTCATGATGTTGATGCCTTCGATTTGAGTCAGGTCGGTGCCGCTAATGCGGTATAACTCACCGCGCAGATCGAAACTGGTTGGAGCATTGCTGCCGGCCCTCTTGCTTGCCCTTGTTGCAGGTGGTTGGCAGCCGGGCTCGGACTTGTTGTCGAGGCTCTGTAAATGGGCGGCCAAAGCAGTATCGCATTCAGCAATCTGCTGCTGATAGATCAGATAGAGATTCCGCTCTTGTTGCAAAATGAATAGCAGTTCTTTTCGCCAGTTGCCCTCCAGACTGCGAGCAATTTCCTCTCGGGTTGCATGAATCCGTGCATGCGCCAGATCGGCCAGCCTATACCGGTCTCGCTCTCCAGCCAGAATCGCCTGGATGATAGCCATGCCAGTCAATCCACTGATATCGCTGATCACATTGGCCAACTGCACGTTCATTTCGGTGAGTACCTTCTGCATCCTTTGAATGCATGCGCTGGCTGAGGCCACATGTTCACCACGCTGCCGCCAATAAGCCCGCAATACGCAGATCTCCTCTGGCGGGCGAAAGGAATTGTTCAGCAAACCGAAAGTGTGCAATTGCAACAGCCATTGGCATTCCTGCACGTCGGTCTTACGTCCGGGCAGGTTCTTGGTATGCCGTGCATTCACCAGAAACACATCCAGGCCCTCCTCGGTCAGGACCTCGTAGACCGGTAACCAGTACACCCCCGTAGATTGCATCGCCACGGTAACGATGCCGAGGCTTTTCAGCCAGTCCGCCAAACGATGCAAATCCTCCGTGAAACAGGCAAACTGTCGCACCGGGATAGGATCACGCTCTGGAGACACCGCCACGTAATGGGACTCATTGCCGATATCAATCCCCGCGGCGTTCGGATGCACCACTTCCAGGTTCAAGCTCCAATCTTGTGGTCCATTCCCAGGTTTTTTGCGATGCGTGCGATTCATGACCTTATTCTCCTGCCTGATTTGGCAGCATTCGGCCCGGTTGCGATTGGTTTGTAAGTCTCCTTAACGGGGTCGAGATCGCCCTACTTCGGCAACCTCGCCACCATGCGAGCGATCGCCTAAACCGGAACCACGCTCCCAATCGGGCATTGAAGCACCATCTCACCCACGGTCCTATTTGCCGAATGCTGCGTCTAGCAGGATGCCAGAGTCTCAGTACATGACGCCAGTTTCTTCAACAAGCGACGACCCGATAAGGGCCGTCAAACGCTCCCAAGGAACAAATTCTGTTCCTTCGCATCCTGTCTGGCCAAGGCAAGTCGCACGCTTCACAGCACTGATCCTAATCGGGGTGTAATCTTGACCTCAATTGCGGGCAATTAAAACGCAAACATCTCGACTGTAGATTAGATGTCGTCATTCTCGAACGAGATCGTCGGCGCATCGGTGGGCGGGGGCAGTTGCTGAGGAGGCATTGCGCCGTCACCGACTTCGGCTTTGGGGTCAATCGCTGATCTACCCACTCCTAATGCGGGAAACGACTTCAGTCCCAGCTTGAACATCTCAAGCATGGTTTCCGGGCTGATGTGGCCATACACCTTCAGGGTAACGGCCGTGGCGGCAATAAAAAGTATGAAGACCAGCGTAAATACCGTGCAAACCACAAACATGGAGAAAGCTTTGCTTAACAACAGAAGCACTGCAAGTGCGAGCAGTGCAACGAAGACGACCCACCCAAACATCGACCGCACTCCGTATCCCGGATTCAGAAGCCGAAGTCGCATACGCTCTTCGCTCTCAGCCATCTTAAGATATTTCCGGTGCGTAGCCAGTGCCTGTTTGCGAAGATCCGGATCGGGCTCTTCTCCGGCCACTTTGTACCAATACGCCGCCGCCTCTCGGTTAGACAGATCCATGGCTACGCTGCCTCTTTCAATTCGGCGAGCGCATCGGGATCGAATGTGAAGAAGATTTCCCTTCGCATCGTTCCCGCGCCGATATCGTGTAGCTCTCCTAAACACGCGTCGCACGGCAGGGCTTCTGGCACCGGACGCCCTGGCTCTACCTCTCCCAGTCGGTGCATCGTTGCGTCGCAATACAAACCAAGGTGTGCCTTGGTAACTCCTGCGCTCTGGAGCATATCAAGTGCCGTGAGCGCAATCATCTCATTTACGCCGATGGCCGAAGCGAGCATTGCGGGGCGAATCTGTGCCGCTGGGTCTTCTGTGGCGCGCCTTTGCAAATAGGCTATCGTCTTCTTGATGAGCGACCGCACTGCCTCCGACCGCTTGGAGAGATCAAGTCGGTTCTTCCCGCTAAACCAGTTGCGAAATGACATAGTCGACCTCGCCTTCGGTGCAGTCTGCGTCAAAGCGAATGGTGCCTTCTTGAGCGTCGATATTGCACCATAGATCACGGTATAACTGATAGTTCGTGGTTGCGTGCTGCCAGCGCACTGGCGCTTTTTCAAAGGTACGGGGCTGGGCGTCCGCTTGCATGTCAGCCTTGAAGTCCTTCAGAGAACGCGGATCCGCTGTTGAGCGGGAGCCGTAAACTAGGGTTTGCTGGTCCTCTGCTATCGTGGCTATGGTTACGGGCACGACGACTGGCGGCTGCTTCAGCAGGATCTCCCGCAGACGGTCGCGCATTTCGATGGGTTGGAACGAAAGGCCGGTCATGTTCTCGCATTTTTCGCGGTAAAAATTGAGATATGCCTGCTTCGTGGGCACGTCGTTGACTGTGTGGGAATGAACCATTTCTGCCGGCTCGTATCTCAGCTGTGCCAGCCCGGTGGCCTTGTCCAGGACGAATACGAAGATTACTGGAATTGATTTCTTTACGACCTCGAGTTTCTTCCTGTCAAAAGTGGCGCGCGTCTGGACCTCGCCCCACTTCATACGGAATTCCTTCTGCGTGTTGATAGCGTAGAGCATCTTGGGCGTCGAGGACTGAACCGTCGCCAAGATGCGCGACGGCGACAGCTTTGTGCCTAGGTCTGCAAGCTGCTTGTCGACCTTTTGGGAAAAATGCTTCGTTTCACTCACACGCACGAGATGCACCGTTTTGGAACGGCTTTCCTCTATACCGATGAGGCCGTCGGTGACGGCTTGGAGAGTCAGGTTCCCCTTTTGGATCGCATCATGCACGCGCTTGGCGATTTCTTCACGCGTGCTGGCAGAGTAGGTCAGCTTCTGCATCCGCAGCCACATTTGAACAGAAGAAACGCTGAATGGTCCGAGCAACATCTGGATTTGGGGCTGAGTAGTCGGTTTCGTTACACCGTCGGAGGAAGTAGGACTCAAAATTCAGGCTCCTGAATTGGTGTAAACATTGTAACCCCATGTCGCAGTGGCTGTTCGCCTCTGCCCGCCGTTCTTAAGGTACCTCCCTTGAACGATCCAGATAATCCGGCATAGACGAGGATGAAATTGTCCTGCCTCATGAGTTTGGCGAAGTCTCTAAATCGCTACCAGTTCCGACCGAGCCAAAACCCGCCAGCCAAGAGGAGTGCCCCGGCCATCAACCCGCCCCCGATGCAGGCCCATAGCAGCCTTTCCCATGCGCCCGTGAGCCTGCTTTTGAAGTAGTCGCTGGCGGCAGCCAGCGCCTTTTTGGCCTCGGCCATCGAGTGTTCCAGGGTTTTCTTGACCCATTCGTCTGTGCGCCCATGCGCCACAGTCAACGCATGTTTCATGAATTCGATGAAGCAAGGTGATAGCGCCGATGTGGATCTTGTGGCCCGCTTCCAATTTCCACGATCAGTCCACGTTCAACCAGCGAAGCGAGGCGCGTTCTTGCCGCACGGACAGAAAGATCGATTTGTTTTGCGATCTGCGAAGTTGAAAGCCCGCTCTCGGCACTCGCGGCAAGGGCGGAGAGAATGGCTTCATCTCGGGCGTCTCTTGAGGGGGCACGACGAGGAACTGCCGACAATGTTACGCGAAAATGTGTGCCGATCTCCTCAAATATGGGAGCATCCAAGCCACGGTCCACACATGCGGCGGTCATTCTCTGGATTCCGCTTCCCCATTGTTCAATCAGCTTGAGTTCCAGAAAGACTCGCCCGAGTACGCGGTTGCGCAACTTGGAGATGCCTCTTTGAATGTCTTCAATCGTGAGGCCGAACGGAAGCAATCCAGGGTTTTCAATCTCCAGCCGATTGTCGAAGAGAGCAACCCTGATCGGTGCTCCAGGCTGGGCGTAGTCCGCA
>Ga0326728_10005304_pt1 | contig 36482 bp, 32 predicted proteins | sample MB3enrmetagenome_FD_207602 | JGI IMG/M metagenome (GOLD analysis project Ga0326728, IMG submission 207602) | Lab enriched peat soil microbial communities from McLean, Ithaca, NY, United States - MB31MN | ecosystem: Environmental > Terrestrial > Soil > Wetlands > Peat | place: USA: New York...
GTCCGCTGGTGGAGCGGCCGATTTTCCACCACAAAGAGGGCCGGGTGGAGGCGCACATTTTTCTGTGTGTGCTGGCCTATCATCTACTGATCTCGATTGAGAAGACGCTGCTGGACCAGGGGGTGCATACCTCCTGGGCGACGGTGCGCGAGACGCTGAAGACGCACCAGGCGGTAACGATTGTGCTGCCGACCGAAGAGAAGACGGAATTGCGGATTCGCAAGAGTTCGACACCGGAGCCGGTCCACCGCGAGCTGTATCAGAAGCTCGCGGTGCCAACGGAGATCTTCCGGCCGCGCAGAACTTGGGCGCCGATTTGAGATCGGGGAAATAGTGACTCAAAAATGCATAAGTCTTTTTGTGTCAACGCGACTTTCGGAAAAGCGCGGAAGTTGGGTTAGGTTCCCTTTATCTTCCCGCCGATCGAATTGAGCTGCTGAATGTCGCCATGGCTCGGGCGGACGGCCGCGACGGCGATGGTCCGGTCCGCTTGAGGAAGAACCGCGAAGAACTTCATTTCCTGGGAAAGGGAATGGAATGGCCTTCCGCGGTTGCCGATTTTTTCGAAGAAAACTTTGTACCGCCCCGTGGCCTGGTAATCGACCTTCTCGAAGCCTGTTTCCCGCCGGAGTTTTCCCCCCTCCTTTCGGAACTCAGCCTCGTCGCTTGCGCCGAGGGCGCCCTGTTTCGCCGGTGCAAGCGCCGTCCCGAATGTCAACGTACCATCGTAGGTGAACGTGCAGCTACCGTCTTTGCCGATGGTTATCTTGGCGTCGACATTCTCCGGCATCCAACAAGACGTAAGCACCAAGAAAAGGATTCACGATCCAGAGGCGTGCGAACAAGAACGCTTACGCTGCTTTCTCCTAATTGCGATACCTTAACGAACCTCAGGTGCCGGGATAAAACCCCGACCAACGCCACTGGCTGTCTCCATCCTGGTGGAAACTGACACTGCTCTGAAAAGCGCATGTCGGACAGGGGTGCTCGTCCACGATCGAACGCGTGGCCCTTCCCAACGGCGCGGTGCCCGATCTCTCGACGCCACGATCCAAAGTCCGCTGCAGTTCATCCCACCTGACGCGGACCAGTGCTTCGGCCGGCGGCGTCAGGTTCGGTAAGTAGAACGGCCAGGACATCATGCCGGCCAGCACGCCAAAGTCGCGCCGCTGCACGGCAACCCTGAAAGTGGAAAGGAAAGCGGTCCAATCCGAATTGGTGGGCGGCCTGGGCTCCGGGAGATCCGCGGCGGTTGCGTCCCGCGCGAAACGCAGGCGCATCGGATACTCGGTTGCGGAAGCTTCCGGTGGACCCCACCGCCAATCTACCATGACTCCCTTCATCAGCACGGCCGACACAAATTGGCCTTTCCAGGAGACTCCGTCTTCATCAGCCATGCTGAACGTGCCGTCCTGCGCTGCCTGCCCCTTCAGGTCGATCAGTTGGGTGAGTTGGTTGTCGCCCGGGAAGATGGTATGATACCCCCGAATCTGAGTGCCCTCGCGGATTAGAATGAGGCGCTGGTGGTGTTGCGCTTTTCCCGGCGGGCCGGCATCGCCCTCCCAGATCTCCTGTACCGCATGCGCGGGAGTAGCGGATCGTCCCGGAAACGGGTCCACCACGAACGCGCCGGCCGGGGTCACATATGCTTGCTTGCCGCCGACCATCACCTGCGCCAAGCCGTTTTGAAACGTGCCGGCACTATCGAACTCCGGGCGGACCACCATCTTGCCTGTTCGGTCGACGAACCCCCATCCGTCTTCGGTCCACACCGCCGCCAAACCTTCGCTGAAGTGGTTGGCGGCCAGGAACTTCGCGTCGATCGCCACACGGCCTTTCGTGTCGATAAAGCCCCACTTGCCGCCATTTCCGACGAACGCCAGCCCTTCGTAGAACTCGTCGCCGAAATCGTACTGCGGGTTGACGACGAATTTGCCTTTCGAATCGATGTAACCCGATCGCCCTCCGACAACCACCGGGGCAAGCCCGTCGGCGAAGTTACCCGCTCGTTCGAACTGAGGATCGATGATCCACTTGCCAGTTGCGTCGATGTACCCCCATTTTCCACCGGAACCAGCGGGTGCAAGTCCCGCCGTGAATCCGGCCGGCAGAAGACTATCGACCTTGCCGGCAAGCTCCACTTTCCCGGAGCGGTTCACAAAAGCCATCACGCCGTCCGCGGTTCGAACGGGCGCCAGATCTCCGGAGAACTGTCCCGCCCAGGAGAAATCCGGGCTGCTGATATACTTGCCGTCCTTATCGATGAAGCCGAATCGGTTCCCCAGCTTGACACCCGCCCTTCCGTAGCGGAACGGACCCGCGCCGTCGAACTGGGGAGTGATCGCCACCATGCCTTTCGTATTGATGTAGCCGAATCTGGTCCCGACCCTCACACTTGCCAATCCTTCGGAAAACTCACCGGCCAAGTCGAATTGCGGCGCGATGGCCGTCTTTCCAGAGTGGTCCATGAAGCCAAATTTGCCGTCGACATTGATTGGGTACAGGCCGCTGTTGTCCGGCTTGTATCGTCCCGCGGGCCGGTTCATCCACCAGTATCCTGCCGCCAGGACGACCACAACCGCGGCGCCGATCGCCAGATGCACGCGGGAAACCGGGCGCGCGGGCGCTCTCCCGGCCGCAGTGGCAACCGGCGGCGCGGCCGGTGCCGCAGCCGCATTGGGGGCGGCGCCAGCGGGCACGTCCCCAAGAGCCGACCTGCAATTGCCGCAAAACCTTGCGTCCGCGGCGTTCTCGAATCCGCATTTGCACTGCATAGATCGTCGCCTTTCCGTGCTCGACTACCAAAGAGCCGCCACGATGATCTTCGTAATCCACGCGCTCAACAGCAGAATGATCGGAACCGCCGGAGCCGCTCCGGCTTCGGAAATGCACCCGATGCGCGAACATCCCGAGTATAGGATGAGAATCGAATACGTCAGAGTGAACAGGAAAAGGATCGCAATGACTTCGAAGTTCGCCGCCCCGAGCAGCGCAGCCAGCAGCACCAGGAGCCCCGTTGGAAGCAGCACGGCGCCCGCGGTATAAACGTCGCCGGCGAATCGCCCTTTACCGCGGAAGATCGCGCGGGCCAGGGCGCACGCGCCGATCAGGCTGGCGAATGGGACCAGCCCGAGAAAGAGCATCTTCAACAACTGGGCGGCGGTCAGTTCGCCCATCAGTTGGCTGACCGGGAGGATGCCGGCAAGCAGAGCCTCAGTTCTCGATTTAAAGATCAGAGCGCCCAGCAGGACCGCGACCTCATACACGATCGCGAAGACAACCCCGACTTGTATGGCACGCCGGTCATCGAACAAAGCGAACGATTCCGGTAGTCCGCCGACGGGACTTTTGGCGAACAACTTGACGCCTTGCCAGGCATCCAGCGATCGAGCCTTCATTTCGCTCTTCAGGTGCTGGGAAAGTGGAGTTGGCGCTCCCGTTACTCCACCGTTCAGATCAGCGCCACAGCCGTCGCAAAATCGCAGGTTCTCTGCTAGCGCCCTGCCGCAGGACTTACAGAACATATTGGCCTCCTTATACGAAAATGGCTTGAGCCCGTTGTGCGGTCCCGGTCCCCGAATAAGCAGACGCGATAATCTTGGAGGTACGGATTTCCGGCCCTATAGTACCACACCCCAAAATCGGTAGTTACTGCAAGGTTCCCAATTACTCGGAGGTTGCCCAATACAGGCTCTTTCGGACCGTTTGAGCGCCCGCTTGCCCTCGGCCGGTTTCTTTCACGGCTTCTCAGGGAGCGGACGGCATGGTTGTTTCAGAACCAGCCCTCAGCCCGCCTGACGATCCGTTTTCGCGCTGCCCGCGCCGGCCCACAAGACCACCGCCAGCAGCGCGGCGAGCACCGGGATGACGCACATCGCCTGGCGCAGGCCGGCGGCTTTGGCGGCTTCGGTGACGGCGGCGGCGCCGGCAGCGGCGCGCGCGAACTGGTCGCTGAGGCGGCCGGTCAACAGCGGACCAAAAGCCGCTCCGCCGAGATACGTCGCCAGCAGGTATACCGACATGGCCGAGCCGCGCAAGGCCGGCGTCACCACGTCGTGCAGGGCGGCATACACCAGGCCGTAGTAGGTCTGCAGCAGCGCGTACGCGGCCATCGCCAGCCACACCGCGGCTGCGGCATGGCCGGCCGGCACGCGAATGGCCAGGGCCGCGGGCGCCACCGCCAGCGCCGCCGCTCCGGCCGCCAACGACATGCGTCCGCCGGGGCAATGGCGGGCCGCGCGGTCGCCATAGAGGGCCACGCTCAATGCGCCCAGAATCCCGGCGACGCCCGAGCCGATGCCGGTCCACAATCCCGCTCGGCCCACCGCCAGGCCGTGAAAACGGGTGAGGAACGCCGGCAGGAAGTAGGAGAAACTGTACAACGCGGAATTGACGATGGCGCCCGACGCCGCGATCCACCAGAAGGCCGGAATGCGCAGAAACGCGAACCCGGCGGCGGCTTCGGATTGGGTTGGCCCGCCTGCGGCGGCGCGTGTCGCCCCGCGCGCCGGTTCCCGCAGGCATAATAGCGCCGGCGCCAGCACCACGGCAGGCAGAGACGCCACCGTGAGCGCGGCGCGCCATCCGAACGCCTGGGCCACGGGACCGCTGACGGCCAGGCTCAACATCACGCCCACCGGCACGGCCATCATGAAGCCCGCCATGGCCCGCGCGCGGCGATGGGCGGGCACCAGATCGCCGATCCAACTGGTGGCGGCGGGCGCGCACACGGCCTCGCCGGCGCCCATTCCCAAGCGCGACACCAGCAGCATGGCATAACTGGACGCCAGGGCGCCGAAGCCGGTCAGGGCGGCCCAGACGGCCACGCCGGCGGCCAGCAGACGCTGGCGGCTGACGCGGTCGGCCAGGCGTCCCAAAGGGACACCGGCAACGGCATAGACCATGGTGACCAGGGTGGGGATGGCGGCCAGTTGGGTATCGTTGAGGCGGAACTGGTGGCGCAGGGGCTCGACCAGAGCCCCCAGCGCCTGCCGGTCGTAATAATTGAGGACGTTGACGAAGAAAAGAACCACCAGGGCCGGGACATCCGCCGAGGATGTCCCCCGTTCCACCCTCACAGTTTGATCTCGGTTTCCTTGAGGCTCTTGGGCGTGGTCTTCTTGGATGTCTTGTCGCCAGACGTGGCGGCGCCGGGGCTCGGGCTGGGGCCAGCGCCGGGGCCGAGGCTGGAGGCCGCATCTTCCTTGCGGATTTCCACCGACCCGTGGCTCGCGGTGATGTGAATCAGCGGGCCGTCGCCCACCTTGCCCTTCAGCGTGGACGAGTGGCCGTCGACTTCCCTCTGGATCGGCTCCCCGAAATCGTTGATGGCTTCGCCCCGTTCGGCAATGGCTTCCAATTGGAATGTGGCTTTCGGGGGCAGGACCAGTTCGATGCGGCCCCCGCCGGAGTGCGCTTCGATGGAGGGCATGGGCAAGCCCGGCTGCAGCTCGATATCGCCGCGGTCGGTTTCCACCTCGAGCGAGTGGGTCACCTGCTGCACGTGGATGTCGCGCGAGCGGCTGGTGAGTTTCATGGGGCCGGTCACGTTGGTGGCGCTGAACTGGCCGAGGTCCATGCTGATTTCGCCGGGGACCGCCTGCACGTTCAGCTCGGTGTTGCGCGTGCCTTCGAATTGCAACGGCTTGGCCAGCTTCTTGAAGTCCAACGAGCCGTTGTAGGCGCCGCTGATGGTCACTTGGCCGTCGATGCTTTCCAGTTCGACGTCCGAGCCTTGTCCTTGAATGTCCACCTTGCCTTTGACCTCCACGGCGCGGATGGAATCGGTGCGCGCGACTTCGATGCGCGCGTTGCCGCCCACTTTGGAGAGACGCACGTCGGCGCGGTTGGCGAACAGGTCCACGTCGCCCGAGACGCCGGAGATTTCGTAGTCGCCGCCCTGGCGGCCGCGGATTTCGACCGCTACGCCGGCCGGCACGGTGACTTCCACCAGGTCGTCGGAGATGCGCTGGTTGGTGGGGCCGCGGTCCTGATTGGTGCGGACCAGCAGGCGGTCGCCCTGGGGCACGATTTCGACCGGCGTGAGCCCGTTGGTGCGGTCGGCGTCGTTGCGATTCAGGGCGCGGATGAGCTTATGGCCGTTCACCGACACCTGCTGGGTATCGCCGCCGGAGACGGTGATATTGCCGTGCGGGTTTTCGAACACCACGCGCTTCATTCCGGCGGCCGGCGCGGTGAGCGAGATGGGATAGTCGTACTGCTCTCCGAACCATTCCTCGAAACCGGAGTTGTGGAAGTGGATGCCGAATTCCTTGGCCTGCCACGCGCCCATGCCCGCCACGCAAATCAGGACGATGAGCACGATCTCGCCGCCGGAGAAGCCGCCGCGCCACTCGCCCTCGCCGGCAAATAGCACTTCCGCGAGCCGGATGAGACCCCAGGCGATCAGGACGAACGGCCAGTCCTGCGTAATGAGGTACCACACCGGAGCTTCGGGGTGCAGGTTGCTCCACAGAAACAATCCGCCGATGAGCAGCAGCAACAGCGGACCGGTTAGTGAACGTCGTCTCATAGTCGAACCTCAATAAGAAGAGCCTTCAGCCATCAGCCTTCAGCTTCTCGTGCTTTCAGGATGTCTCGCCAGCCGCTTCGCGGCGAAGCACCCATCGGCCGCCCGGCGCATGAAAGAGCTGCAGGCTGACGGCTGATGGCTGAAGGCTACTTAGGTTGCGTACCGGGCGGCGCCGGTCCGCCCTTGTACGGGCCCTGGGAATAACTGCCTGGCTGGTAGCCGCCCGGCGGGTATCCGCCTGGCGGATAGCCGCCCGGCGGGGGCGGCGCCGGCGGTTCGAAACTCCGCCTCGCCAGGCTGAGAAGCCCGAACACGATCAGCAGCACCGGCCACGTCTGCTCGAAACGATACTGGGTAAAGTTGTTCAGCGCGAACAGGATGCCCAGGGTGATCAGGGTGATGGGTCCGCGAATGGCGCGGACCAGCGATCGCGGTCTCTGCCTAATGTCTCTCATGCCGCGCCTCCTTCGGCGCCGATTCGTCGCCGGTAAGACGGCTCAACAGCAGGTACAGCCCGCCGGCAATCAGGACCACCGGCCAGTAGCGCGCGACCCGCTCGAAATCCAGCAGATCCAGCGTGTGCAGCAGCAGCACGATGCCCAACAAGATGAGGGCCACCCCGGCCACCGGCACATGGCTCTTATTGCCGCGGAAATCGACCAGGCTCGAGTACTCGTCCACCGGCTCGCCCAAGCGCCGCTTGCGCGCGGTGTGATAGGCCTCGAAAACCATGTAGAACCACCAGGCGGCCACCATGATCCCGAACACCGGCTCCATGCCGTGGGCCGCGTTGGAATTGGCGATGCTCATCGCAATTCCCCATATCAGCGCGTGTACCAGGCCCTTGGCGTACTGTCCGTTATAGATGGCGCCGACGCCCGGGATCATGCCCAGGAAAAAGGCCAGCGCAGGAGAAACGTCGGGCGCCGCCACGGGTGCGGGGTAAGCGTAGGGTGGCGGAGGTGGCGGCATGCCGGGCGCCGCGGCGGGGTCCGCATAAGGTGGCGGACCTGCCGGAGCCGGCGCATGATCGGCGCAATATACGGTGCCGTAGGCGTCGCGGCGGCACTCATTGCACAGCGGCTTGCCGCAATTGCGGCAATAGGCCGTGGCGGGAATTTCCGGATGGACTTGGCAATTCATATCGAACCCCTTTACTTTGATCCCCCGGCTGCAGGGGGCGTGCTACCCGAACCTGGAGCGGGTTTGACCGGCAATTTGTGATCGTCCGTCTTGGGCGCGGACATCTGCGCGTCCGCGGCCGGCCGGTCTTCTTCTTGTTGCTGCCACTTCTGAATGGTGGTCTGAATCTGGTAAACCACTTTCAAGTCGTCGAAAAACTTCACGGCGCGGATCCAGGCGTAATCCGCGCGCGTGGTGATCCCGCTCCAAACCGCCGCCGGGTTCAGGTCTTCGACCTTCAGCGGCTTCACCGGACCAATGAACTGGGTCAGCATGGAGAGCGAAAGCACCGTCATGGCCACGCCCATGACGATTCGCGGCTGCCAGATCGGGCCCAGGATGGCGGCCATCCAGGAGCGCCTCTTGGACGCGGCTTTCTCCACGTTCCAGGGCGCTTCGTACAGGATGCGCGTGATCAACTCGGGCGGCGGCTCCACGGCGGCCGCCCGCTCCATGAAGGCTGCGGCGGCGGCGGAATCGCGCGCCAGCTCGGCGCAGGCCGGGCATTCGGCGAGATGGCGTTCCACCTCGGCGCGGCGGGCCGCGTTCAGGACGCCGTCCACGTAATCGCAGATCGGAATTTCAAAATCCGCGCAGGTCATACCGCCAACTTCTGCTTTCGCAACAGGCGGGCCAGTTCCGCCCGCCCTCGATTGATTCGCGATTTCACCGTACCCTCCGGAATGTCTAACACGCCGGCGATCTCGCGATATTCCATTTCCTGTAAATCTCTCAAAATCACCGCTTCCCGCAAATCGGGCGACAGCTTCTGCAGGGTCGCCTGAAGGATCTCACTGGCCTCGCGGCCGGCCACCGCCCGATCCGGCCGCGCGGAGGCCACGGCGCCGGATTCCTCGATGGTCGGCAACTGGTCCTCGATCGAGTCCGTCACCCGTTCCTGGCGGGTGCGGCGGTAGTGATCGATCAGCAGGTTCCGCGTCACCCGCGCCAGCCAGGTGCCGAACGAACCCTCCGCCGAGCGGAACGTCCGGATGGTTCGAAACACCCGCAGAAAGACTTCCTGGGTCAGATCCTGGGCCTCCGAGCCGCTGCCCGTAAACCGGTAGCAGAGGCCGTAGACCCTGCGTGTGTGGAGGCGTACCAGATCTTCCCAAGCGGATTCATCCCCGCGCAGGCATCTCGTTACCAGACTCGAATCCGGGTCCAAAGTACCTTCTATCAGATGGCGCCGTCCGTGAACAGCCAGCGGTTCGATTGCGTTGCTCGCCGCCCGATTTTCGAATTTTCCCAAGACCAGCGTCGCGGCCGCCATGGCACTCGCTCTTTCATTAACAGAAACGAGGCTTTATCATGATAGGTTCAATTTTTCCGGCGTGCCAGTCCTTTTCCGGCATTTCCGGCAAGGAGATAGCCATCCAGCGCCAAACGTGGAAATGGGTAGCCGGGACCTGCGCCGGGGCCGCCGTGGCATGGTGCGCCTACCGCCTCTGGTTCGCGGCGGGCGCCTTCGACTGGCGCCTCTTCCTGGCCAGCGCGGGCAAATTGCGGTGGACGTGGGTAGCGGTTTCGCTCGTGCCCATCGCGGGAACCTACTACGGGCGGGCGCTGCGCTGGGCGGTTTTTCTCAAGCCGCTCAAGCCCCAGCCTTCCTTCCGCAACCTGCTCTCGGCCACCGTGGTGGGCTTCACCGCGACCGCCCTTTTCGGCCGGGCCGGCGAGTTCGTACGGCCCTATCTGATTGCAATTAAAGAACGTGTCCCGGTTCCCTCGCAAATGGCGGCATGGATCCTGGAGCGCCTGTTCGACATGCTGATGGCGCTGCTGTTCTTTGCCTACGCGCTGACGCGGTTGGCCGGCCGGGAGGCCAACGCGGGTCCGGCACTGCACTGGATTCTGGCGGTGGGCGGCCGAGTGGCGGGAGTGGTCGCGGTGGCCGCCCTGGTTCTGCTGGTTTCCATGCGGCACTTGGCCGAGCCGGCACGGCGCCGCCTGCTGAAGGGTCTGCGGTTCCTGTCCGAGAAGCCGTATCGGAAGGCGGAACACCTGATCACGACGTTCGTGCAAGGAGTGGAATCCACGCGCAGCGACGGCGCCTTGGTGCAATTGCTGTTTTATTCGATGCTGGAGTGGGTGGTGATCGCGGCATGCTATTGGTGCCTGGCGCAGTCGTGCTCCGGGTTAATCCGTTTGAGCCTGCCGGACGTCATAGTGTTTGTGGGGTTTGTGTCGTTCGGTTCCATTGTGCAGATTCCCGGAGTGGGTGGCGGAGTGCAGGTGGTAGCGGTGCTGGTGCTGACCGAGTTGTTCGGCGCGCGCCTGGAAGCCGCGACCTTCTTTGCTCTGGTAATCTGGTTTATTACATTTATCGTTGTTGTTCCCGTGGGGCTCGTGATATCCCTGCGGGAAGGCCTCAGTTGGCGTGGCCTGCGGCAGCTCAGCCACCGCGGAGAATCAAAGTGAAGTGTCCATTTTGCAATCATTTGCACGACAAAGTAGTTGACTCGCGGGAAAGCAAGGAAGGCGATGCGATCCGCCGCCGGCGGGAGTGTCTGAAGTGCGAGCGGCGCTACACCACGTACGAACGCATCGACGAAGTTCCGTATATGGTAGTAAAAAAGGATGGCCGCCGCGAGAAGTTCGACCGGCAGAAAGTGTTGGGGGGGCTGCTCAAGGCCTGCGAGAAGCGGCCGGTGAGCATGGCCAAACTGTCGGACTTGGTGAACCGGGTGGAATCGAGGGTCAGCGACTCTCCGGATCGGGAAATATCTACTACTGAAATAGGAGAATTTCTGATGGAGAGCCTCCGCGAACTCGACAAGATCGCTTATGTGCGATTTGCGTCGGTGTATCGCGATTTTCAGGATGAGGAAGCGTTTTTCAACGAGCTGAAGATTTTGATGCGGCAAAAACTCCCGTAAAGTTGGCGCAAGATCCTGCCGAACTGGGTTGTGGGGACCCGATCGGAGAGCGCGCCGAGCATTTCCGCGAAAGCATGTAACCTAAACAGTTTCAAGACATCTCTTAAAATAGGGCTTAACTTTGTTAGGGAAAGGTGGTATTATCGTTCGACACTTGAACCCCGAATGCAGCCGTGCGCTCCGACGCAAGGGCAGTATCAGCAAGTCGAGCTTAAACCAGATTGTACCCCGTTTCCCAGAATATCGTTTGAGAGAATCGCGTGTTCCTGGGGGAGGTGAGTCTTAGTGGATCAGTTTGAGGATCAATTTTTAGCGGAAAGCCCGGAAGCATTAGGCCTCAGTTTTGAGGACGACGCCAAGTTTTTCGATTCCGAGGTGGCGCACGAGGCCGATTTCCTGCACCCGCAACCGGTGGAAGAGTCCATCTACACGGACGATCCGGTACGGGTGTACCTGCGCGAGATGGGCGCGGTTCCGCTGTTGACACGCGAGGGCGAGGTCGATCTCGCTCGCCGCATGGAGCGCGGTAAGTTACGGATGCAAAAGGCGATCAGCCGCTCAGCCTTGGTCCAGGGCGTGGTCGTGGAGTTGGCCGAGGCGTTGCGCAAAGGGGCCGTGGAACTGGAGAGCGTGGCCGACTTGGGCGACGTGGAAGAAGGTTCTCCGGCCGATCTCAAGGTTCGCGCCGATGCCGCCAAACTGTTCGCCGACGTGGGCTTGCTGTACAAGAAACTGAAGCAACTTGAGGACCGGGCGGAAGCCACGCCGGTGGCCAACAAGAAGCCCCGCAAGCGGTTGTGCGCCAAGCTCAACCGGGCCAAGGTGGAAGCCTCTATCGCGATTCGCCGTTGCCCCTTTAAAGTTAACAAGTGGAAGGAGTTCTCCCGTGAGATTGAGCGCGCGGTGGAGGAGATTTCTCACCTCGACAGCGAGATCAAGAAACTGGAGACGCGCAATAACCCCGTTCTGCAGCAACGGGTTCGCGAGCTGAAACGCGAAATCCGCAAGCGCGAAACCATCGCCGGCGCCTCTCTGCCCGAACTGCGCCACACCCTGACCGTGATCCGTCACGGCGAGGCCGAAGCCGAACGCGCCAAGAAGGATCTGGTGGAGGCCAACCTCCGCCTAGTGGTCTCCGTCGCCAAGAAATACGTAAACCGCGGACTTCACCTTCTGGACCTGATCCAGGAGGGCAATATCGGCCTCATGCGCGCCGCCGACAAGTTCGAATACCGCCGCGGTTACAAATTCTCGACCTACGCCACGTGGTGGATCCGCCAAGCCATCACGCGCGCCATCGCCGACCAGTCCCGCACCATCCGCATCCCGGTCCACATGAACGAAAGCATGAACAAGTTCCTGCGGGCCACGCGGGAGCTCGAGAAGGAACTCGGTCGAACTCCTACAAATGACGAAATTGGCCGGCGCATGGACATTCCGGTGGAGAAAGTCCAAAAGCTGAAGACCATCTCGCGCGACCCGGTCTCGCTCGAAACTCCCGTGGGCCGCGACGGCGAATCGGCGCTGGGCGACCTGATCGAAGACCGCTGGGTGGGTTCGCCGGTGGATGCGGTGATCGAATCCAACGTCCGCGACGAAACCGCGGGCATCCTGAAAACGCTCTCTCCCAAGGAAGAGAAAGTCATCCGCATGCGCTTCGGAATCGGCTGTGAGCGCGAGCACACCTTGGAAGAAATCGGCCAGGAGTTCGACGTCACCCGCGAACGCATTCGTCAGATTGAAGCCAAGGCGCTGCGCCAACTGCGGGCTCCCGAACGGGCCCGCCGCCTGCGCGCCCTCATGGCCGCCCGGTAAGAGCGCGGGCTGGCGGGCCAGGCAACCGAAACCGCGCCCAGACCGTCTATAATGCCTGAAGGGAAGGCTGCGGATTGGACCGCTCCCTGCCCGGCTTAGTTTCCCCAAAGCCCCATGGACGAAAATCCCAGCTTGCACGGCTCGCCCCTAGAGCCGCCCTCCGAAACCGGACCGGAACTCATGGACGGGCCGCCCCCGCGCGCGCGCTCGATGTTTTGGAGCACGCTCTCGTGGGTCCGCGACCTGGCGTTTTCCGTTCTGATCGCCGTGGTGCTGATCGTTTTTATCTACCAACCGGTCAAGGTGGAGGGCACCAGCATGGAACCGGCCCTCACCAATCAGGAGCGCATTTTCATCAACAAGTTCACCTACTGGTTTGGCCTGGGCGCAATCGCGCGCGGCGACACGGTGGTGTTCAAGTATCCCTACGATCCCCAGAAATCGTACATCAAGCGGGTGATCGGGCTCCCTGGCGACCGGATTCGCATCGTCGCCGGGCAAGTCTTCGTCAACGGCCGCGCGCTGGCGGAAGACTACGTTCCCGGGGGTTACCGCGATACCATGTCGTGGCCGTCCACGGCGCCCGGCGAAGTGCCCGACGAACGGGTGGTGCCTCCCAAGCAATACTTCGTCCTGGGCGACCATCGCAGCAGTTCGAGCGACAGCCGGTCGTGGGGATGGGTGCCGCGGGACAACATCTACGGCAAGGCGGTGTTCATCTACTGGCCGCTGGATAAGATCGGGCGGTTGCGGTAGTTAGCGGCGCAGAATCCACATCGCGAGGGACAGCAGCGCGCTCAGCACAATGCACGTCGTGATCGGGAAGTAGAACGACGAGTTCCTTCCGTGGATGCGGATGTCGCCCGGCAGACGTCCCAGACGAAACGGCAGATGTCCGGCGAAGGTCACCAGCACGCCCGCCACGATCAGAACGATCCCCAGCGTGACGAGCATGCGGCCGAGAGGCATACTTACAACCCCGCTATCTGCCCGTAAATCGGTTTCAGCGCGGGATACAGCGCCTGGTACACCTTGTGCGCCCGCCCATAAAAAGCCGCGTCCGCCCCCGGCTCCTGCGAATCCACCTCTCTGATCGCGGCGCGGCAGACTTCCTGCACCGACCCGTACGCCCCGGTTCCGGCCAGCGCCAGCAGTGCGGCGCCATAGGCCGACCCCTCCTGGGTTTCAAGCGTCACCACGCGCTTATCGAAAATCGACGCCAGCAAGCCGCGCCAGAAGGCGCTCTGCGCCCCGCCGCCCGACGCGCGCACGGAGTTGATCTCCACGCCCAGTTCGCCGATGATGTCCAGGCAGTCCTTCTGGCTGTAAGAGACGCCTTCGATCACCGCGCGGATCAGATCGGCGCGCGTGTGGCTGGCGGTCAGGCCGATCCAGCCGCCGCGCGCCGTGGCGTCGAGGTGCGGCGTGCGTTCGCCCATCAGGTATGGCAGCCAGAACAGGCCCTGCGCTCCCGCGGGCGAAGTGGCGGCTTCGGCGGTCAGCGCGTCGTAACTCGTGCCCGGCGCCAGGCGGTTGCGGAACCACTGCAGGCTAAGTCCGGCGCCTTGAGTTACTCCCATCACGTGCCACTTGTCGCGCACCGCGTGGCAGAAGGTGTGGACCCGGCCGGCGGGATCGTAGGCCACCTTCTCCATGTGCGCGAACACCACCCCCGAGGTCCCCAGCGTACACGACACGATTCCCGGTTCGACGATGCCGTTGCCCACCGCGCTGGCCGCCTGGTCGCCGCCGCCGCCCACCACCGGCGTGCCTTCCTGCAAGCCCGTCATCTCGGCCACCTGCCGGGTCACGCCGCCGGTCACGTCGCTCGATTCGTAACACGTGGGCAGGATGTCGTGGTCCAGTTCCAGCGCGTCCATCATCTCGTACGACCAGCGGCGGTTCACCACGTCGAACACCGCCGTGCCGGAAGCGTCCGAAACCTCGGAGGCGAATTCGCCGGTCAGCTTGAAGCGCACGTAGTCCTTGGGCAGCAGCATGTGCCGCACACGGTCGAAGTTCTGCGGCTCGTTGTCGCGCACCCACAGCAGTTTGGGCAGGGTGAAGCCGGTGAGCACCGGGTTGGCGATGTACCGCAGCACGGTCTCGCACCCCAGGCGCGCGTTCACGTCGTCCACCTGTTTCTGGCTGCGCTGGTCGCACCAGATCAGCGAGGGGCGGATGACGTCCGACGCGGCGTCGAGGATCACCAAACCGTGCATCTGGCCGGAGAGTCCGATGCCCTGGACTTCCTTGCCCGCACAGCCAGCTTGCGCCAGCACGCCCCGGATGGCGGCGACGGAGGCGTCCCACCAGTTCTCGGGACGCTGTTCGGCCCATAGCGGGCGCTCCATGCGCATCTCTTCGTGCGGTGCCGTAAATCCCGCGCGGACGCCGCCGCGTTCATCCACCAGGAGGGCGCGCGAGCCACCGGTGCCAATATCGATACCCAGCCACATAGACACACCCAGGATATAACGCCAACCCTGAAAGATGATACAAACAGTTTTCTAGACCATGTCCGCTTCCATTTCCGTGACCCCGCGCTTCCGGCCGGCGCTCGATCCCACGTTCGTCCCCGCGGCGCTCTGGAATCGAGCGTATCGCGCTCTTGGAGGCGGCCGGCCGCTGGCCATCGCGCTGGAGCGCGGCGATGGCTCCGTCTCGGTCTTCCGCATCACGGCGCTGCCCCACGAGGGCGCGGGCGCCGAGCTAAACAATCGTTATGTCGAGCGGCTGGTGAAGTTCCTGCTGTGGCAGAAGGGCGGATACCGGATTACCATCGCCGGGCCGGCCGGCATCGCCGATTCCCTGCGCCGCGTCTACTCGCCCAAGGGCGCCCGTGCCTTCGACTACGAATTCATGGGCGAGCGCGTCTATGGCAAGCCCATGGTGGTGGAAAGCGCTTCCTTCGACTCCGCTCCCGAGGAACGCGAGACCGCCGCGCCTCTGGGCCGCCACCTCGACGGGTTCCGCATCGGCTTCGACCTGGGCGCCAGCGACCGGAAATGCGCCGCGCTGGCCGAAGGCCATGTGTTGTTCAGCGAAGAGGTGCCCTGGAACCCCAGCGCGCAGGCCGACCCGCAGTATCATTTCGATGGCATCGACGATTCGCTCCGGCGGGCCGCCGCCCAACTGCCGCGCGTGGATGCCATCGGAGGGAGCGCGGCCGGCATCTACGTGAACAACGAGGTGCGCGTCGGGTCGTTGTACCGCTCGGTGCCGCGCGATCTCTTCGACACGCGCATCCGCCGCCTGTTCTTCGATCTGCAAGCGGCCTGGGGCGGCATTCCGTTCGAGGTGGTGAACGATGGCGAAGTCACCGCCCTGGCCGGTTCGATGGCGCGCAACGACAACGCGGTTCTGGGAATTGCCATGGGCAGCAGCCTGGCGGCCGGGTTCGTCACGCCCTCGGGCGCCATCACCACCTGGCTCAACGAGCTGGCCTTCGTCCCTGTCGATTATCGCGACTCCGCCCCTGCCGACGAGTGGTCCGGCGACCGCGGCGTGGGCGTGCAATACTTCTCGCAGCAGGCCGTGGGCCGTCTGCTGCGGCCCGCCGGAATCGAACTGCCTTCCGATATGCCGCTGCCCGTGAAGCTCGAGCGGGTGCAGGCGCTAATGTCCCAAGGCGACGAACGGGCGCGCCGCATTTACGAAACCATCGGCGTGTATTTCGGGTATTCCATCGCCCATTACGCCGACTTTTACGATGTGCGCAACTTGCTGGTGCTGGGCCGCGTGACCACCGGCGCCGGCGGCGATCTGATTCTTTCGCTGGCCGGCCGGGTATTGCGCGAGGAGTTCCCGGGATTGGCCGAACGCATCCGCTTCCACGTTCCCGGCGAGCAGGAAAAGCGGCACGGCCAAGCCATCGCCGCCGCCAGCCTGCCCGCCATTCCATCCCAGGAGAAACGCCCATGAAACTTCCCAAGCCCGATGCCGATATCTTCGTCCCCGACGGGCTGGAGCCCCAAGCCGCGCTGGCGCGCACCACCCACCTGTGCATCTCCGCGCACCAGGACGATATCGAGATCATGGCTTACCATGGCGTCGCCGAGTGTTTCGGTCTGAAGGACAATTGGTTCACCGGCGTGGTGGTGACCAACGGCGCGGGCAGCCCGCGCTCCGGAATCTACGGCGATTACACCGATGCGGAGATGCAGAAGGTCCGCCTCATCGAACAACGCAAGGCCGCGTTCGTGGGCGACTACGCTTGCCAGGTCCAGTTGGGCTTCACCAGCTCGCAGGTGAAGGACCCGCGCGAGACTCAGGTAATCGATAACCTGGCCGCCATCCTGCGCATCGCGCGGCCGGAGGTGGTGTATCTGCACAACCTGGCCGACAAGCACCCCACCCACGTCGGCGCCGCCCTGTGCGCCATAAGTGCGCTGCGCGCGGTCCGCGGCGAGACCCGCCCGAAGAAGGTGTACGGCTGCGAAGTCTGGCGCGATCTGGACTGGCTGCGGGACGAGGACAAGCAGCCGCTCGCGGTCTCGGCGCGGCCAAATATCGCCGCCGCGCTGGTGGGCGTCTTCGATTCGCAGGTGAGCGGCGGGAAGCGCTACGACCTGGCCACCGCCGGCCGCCGCCTCGCGCACGCCACCTACTACGCTTCGCACGGCACCGACCAGGAGAGCGCGCTCAACTTCGCCATGGATCTGACGCCGCTGGTGGACGATCCCAACCTTTCGATCGCCGGCTACGTTCTCGGTTTTGTGGACCGCTTCCGTGCCGACGTCGCGGGGAGCTTGCCCAAATGACCATCGCGATCGCCGACGATGCCGGGAAACTGCAGGCCGTCCGCGGTCTCTTCCAGGAATACTGGACGAGTTTCGGTTTCACGCCGTGCTTTCAGAATTTCGGCGACGAATTGGCCGGCCTGCCGGGGCAATATGCGCCTCCGGCGGGCCGGCTGGCCATCGCGCTGGTTGACGGACAGCCCGCCGGGTGCGTGGCCTTGCGCCCGTTCGACGCGGAGCGTTGCGAGGCCAAGCGCCTGTGGGTGCGCCCCGAGTTTCGCGGGCGGGGCATCGGCCGCGCGCTGCTGGATTGGGTGATCGCCGAAGCGCGCGCCGCGGGCTACCGCGAGATGGTGGGAGACACCATGCCGGCCATGGCGCAGGCGCTCGGGATGTACGACCGCTACGGCTTCGAGCGCACCGGTCCATACGCCCAGAATCCCACCCCCGGGGCGATCTTCCTGCGGCTGAAGCTGTAGACCCATCCACCCCTTCACCGGATGTTGCAATCGTGTTACATCCAGGGTAGAGGTTAAAACCATGAAAAAAGCGCCGCCCGAAAAGGTGACCCGCCAGGTGGTGAGCTTCAACGTCGAGGAACTGGAGCCCCTGCTCTCGGGACCCTCGATGCCCATCCCCCCGTTCGAACCCGCCATGGTTCAAGTGAAGAGCGGTCAGACCATGCTGATCCGCCCGCTCGAAAAAGAAGAAGCCCCCGCATTCCTGGCCTATATCAAGAAACTGATGGATGTGGACCACGATTTTTACGACATCGTCGGCGCCCGCGTCTACGCCGAGGTTCTCGGATGGGTGCGCAATCGCCTCAAGGACCCGTATCAGCTCATCGGCCTCATCGACGGTCACGTGGTGGCGTTCTGCAACGGCCGGTTGATGAACGAGGATATCAATATCAGCCTGCACAGCATGGCCTTCCGCCGCGGCCTGCGCGCCGGGGCCATCATGTACTATGCCAAGTGCGACTACTGCTTCGAGACCCTCAAGCAGAAGGAATTCTGGGCCACCTACGAGAGCTACAACGGCCTGAAACGCTGGGGCATCGGCATGGCGCAGCCCTCCTATCCGTGGCCCGACCGCCAGCATGAGTTGGGCGGCGCCAAGGTCTTCTATGTGACCCGCGACTATTGGGCCACCACCGTGAAGAACTATCTGGAGCAGCAGATCCAGACTCGCCTGGTGCGGCCGGTTTCCGCCGAATTGCTGCTGGCCAACCGGACCATCGTCATGCCGGAAACCCTGGAAGAAGAGGAACAACCGGCGCTCGCATCGGCGTAACCGGCCGGAAGGAGTAACTCCGGTGATCGAACTGCTGGAGGTCGGCGACCGCGTCGGGATCGGGAGCTACCGTGTGTTCGCGCGCTTCCGCGGCGCCAGTGCCTTCGTGTGCGGCGCAGGCGCCGGTCTCGCCGTGGTGGCCGGGGAAGACAAGGGCTCCGGACCCGTCCAGATCGTGGTGCGCGGGTGCGACCTCGGCGCCATCGATTCGCTGGAGGTCTGTGCGGATCGCGTCGTCCTGGACGGCGCCGCCCTGGAGATTCGCCGGCGGTACCATTCCCGCCTGCGCATCGGCGAGCCCGATTCGTCCCGAATCCATCGCAACCTCAGCGCCTTCGGAGCCGCGCTGCTGGAGTCCGCGCCCGCCCGGAGCGTGGTCTTTTTGCCCGGTTCCGGCTCGGCTTTCGAAGCCGAGCTGGCCCGCCGCTTCCGCCACGGAGCCGGCCTTCTGCTCTCGGGCGACCTGGATTCCGGCGCCCGCGCGCTCGCCGGCCTGGGTTTCGGGCTGACCCCCAGCGGCGACGATTTTCTGGCCGGCTACCTGCTCGGAATGTACGCCGCCGGCGCGCCCTCGCTCGATCGCCGCCGCGTCTACGAAGCCGCGCGCAGCCCCAACGTGTTCTCCGACTCCCTGCTGCGCGCAGCCGCCGAAGGCTGCTGTATCGAGCCCGCGCAATCGTTGATCCACGCCATCTTTGCCGGCACCGAGGCCGATGTCGCCCGCCACACCGCCCGCCTGTCGGCGGTAGGGGCCAGTTCCGGCGCCGATCTAGCCGCCGGAGCCCATAGCTTCCTGGCTTCGTGGCTGTGTTATGTGGGGCAGGATGGCATCCTGCGGCCGAGTGGCACTCGGCCTGGGCGGCTTTTGCACAGGGCCGACCAGGCGGGTTACCAACCCGCCGCAGGTTGCCAACCTGCCCCACATAGAACCTCCGGAGTCCCCTTATGACCGTCCAAGGTGAAATTCGCACCGGCCTCTACTTCGACTCGGTTACCCTCATGATCGTGGGCCGCGACCTGCTCGCCCTCGAAGACGTCGCCGACGCCGCCGCCGTCATGGCCACGCGCGAAAACAAAGCCATTCTCCGCTCCGCCGGCCTGTGGATCGACCCATTCGAAACCGCCGGCGATACCGACCTTATCCTCGCCGTGGAAGCGGAAACCGCCGAAGCCGCGGCGGCCGCTCTGGAGGCCGCCGCCAGCCGCCTGCAGCAAGCCCGCATGCATCGCGAAGCCGGCGAACAACAGCTTCCCGCGAGTGTCGAATCCGCCGTCCGCGCGCTTCCCGGCGCCAACCTGGCGCTGATCTCCATCGCCGGCCGCTACGCCGCCGAACAGGCGCGGCAAGCGCTCGATGCGGGCCTGCACGTGATGCTCTTTTCCGACAACGTTTCTCTCGTCTCCGAAATCGCGCTCAAGAATCTGGCGCGCCAGAGAGGCCTGCTGATGATGGGCCCGGACTGCGGCACCGCCATTCTCAACGGCGTTCCGCTGGCCTTCGCCAACGCCGTGAACCGCGGCGATATCGGCATTGTGGCCGCCGCGGGAACCGGACTGCAGGAGGTTAGCACCATCCTCTCCAACGAGGGCGCGGGCGTCTCGCAGGCCATCGGCACCGGCGGCCGCGACGTCAAGCGGGAAGTCGGCGGCATCATGTTCCTGGAAGCCCTCGAAGCCCTCCGCGACGACCCCGAAACGCGCGTCATCGTGCTCATCTCCAAGCCTCCCGACGAGACCGTCTTGCGCCGCATCGGGGAGGCCGCCGCCGCAATCGGGAAGCCGGTCATCGCCGCCTTTTTGGGAGCGGACGAAGCCCTGCTGCGGCAATTCGGAATCACCCCCGCCGCCACCCTCGAGGAAGCCGCGCTGGTGGCGGCCGCGCTCTCCAAGTGCCATCACCCCGAAGCCGCCCGCAAGTTCCTCGAAACCCGCCAGCGCGAGATTCGCGACGCCGCCGCCCGCGAAGCCGCCCGGTTCAGCGGTCCGCAAAAGTACATCCGCGGCCTGTTCAGCGGCGGAACGTTTTGCGCGGAGGCCCAACTCATTTTCCGCCGCCACGCTCTCGGCGACGTCTACTCCAACGTTCCCCTGGCGCCATTCGCGCCGCTCGCCGACGTGTGGAAGAGCCAGGCCCACACCCTTATCGATCTCGGCGACGACGCCTTCACCGTGGGCCGCCCGCACCCCATGATCGATTACTCCCTGCGCAACCGCCGCATCCTCGAGGAGGCCGCCGATCCCCAAACTGCCGTGATCCTGCTGGATGTCGTGCTGGGCTACGGCGCCAACCCCGATCCCGCCGGCGAACTGGTGCCGGTGATCGCCGCCGCGCCCAAACGGGTCGCGTTCGTCTGCTCCATTACGGGCACGCCGCAGGACCCGCAGGACAGCCGGCGCGTCGAGTCGGCGCTGGCGGCGGCCGGCGTCCGCGTGTTCCCCAGCAACGCCGCCGCCGCTGAATTCGCCGCGCAAATCGCCGTGGCGCTAGGAGGCCGCTGATGGCCATTCGAGACCTCTTTCAAGCCGAGTTGCGCGTCGTCAACATCGGTCTGCCCATGTTCAAGCAGAGCCTCGACCGCTGCGGAGTGCGCGCCATCGAGGTGGATTGGCGCCCGCCCATCGAAGTCGACACCCAGGCGCTGGCCGCCATCGCTGCCGCCGCCGGCGTCATCGAGCGCGCCAATGAAAAGGCGGTCGAGGCGATCCTCGGCGGCAAGCCGGTCCTGATCGGCATGGCCCAGGCCATCGACGCCGTTCCGGGGATGACCCGCGACACCATCCTCCACGCCGGCCCGCCCATCGCCTGGGACCGAATGTGCGGCCCCATGCGCGGCGGCGTGATCGGCGCGTTGCTCTACGAAGGCATGGCCGCCACTCCCCAGGAAGCCGAAACGCTGGCCGCGTCGGGCGCCATCCGCTTTTCGCCGTGTCACGAGCACCAGGCCGTCGGTCCCATGGCCGGCATCGTCTCGCCCTCCATGCCGGTCTTCATCGTTCGCAACGAGGACCGCGGCAACCTAGCCTACGCCACCGTCAACGAGGGTCTCGGCAAGGTGTTGCGCTACGGGGCGTACGGGCCGGAAATCACCGCGCGCCTCCGCTGGATGGAACAGGCGCTCTATCCCGCGCTCGCCCGCGCCATCGAAAAGCTCGGCCGGATCGATCTCAAGAACATCATCGCCCAGGCGCTCCACATGGGCGACGAGGTCCACAACCGCAACCGCGCCGCCACCTCGTTGCTCTTCCGCCAACTGGCCCCCTCGATCGTCCGCACCACGCCCGGTTCCGAGCAAGCGGCGCAGGTCCTGGAATTTCTCAACGGCAACGATCACTTCTTTCTCAATCTCTCCATGGCCGCGTCCAAAGCCACGCTGGACGCCGCGCGCGGAATCGCCGGCAGCAGCGTGGTGGTCGCCATGGCGCGCAATGGAACCGACTTCGGAATCCAGCTCGCCGGCACCGGCAACACCTGGTTCACCGGCCCCGCGCCCGTCCCCGATGCGCTCTACTTCCCCGGATTCACCAAGGACCACGCCAACCCCGACATCGGCGACAGTTCCATAACCGAAACCAACGGGTTGGGAGGATTCGCCATCGCCGCTTCACCCGCCATCGTGCAGTTCGTGGGCGGCGCCGCCTCCGACGCCCTGCGCTACACCCGGCAGATGTACGAGATCACCATCGCCGAGAACAACGTCTACCAGATTCCCGCCCTGGATTTCCGCGGCAGCCCCACCGCCATCGACGTGCGCAAAGTGATCGAGCGCAATATCCTGCCCGTAATCGATACCGGCGTCGCGCATAAAGAACCCGGCATCGGCCAGGTGGGCGCCGGAATCGTCGCCGCCCCGGCCAAGCCTTTCGAAGATGCACTGCTCGGCCTGGCCCGCGCCTTGGCCCTTGGCGCCGCGCCCAGCCCCACACAGGAGACCTTATGACCACCGATTCGAAAACCGCCGACTTTCTGGACTACATGTCCAAGGTCCGCCTCTACGACCTGACCCAGCGCCTCAGCGTCCACACCCCGCCGTGGCCCAGCTACATGCCGCTTTCCGTGCAATACTTCAAGCGCATCGCCGGCGCGCACATGGGCCAGGGCGCCAACGGCCAGATTATCCAGACCAGCAACCACGTGGGCACCCACATGGATGGCGAGATCCACTTCCACTCCAGCGGCCGCTCCATCGGCAACGTGCCCCTGGACGAATGGGTCGGCCCCGGCGTGGTGGTCGATCTCTCGGGCGAGCTCGACGATTACGACCTCTACTCGCCCGAGATGCTCACCCGCAAGGCCGACATCCGCCCCGGCGACATCGTCATCATCAATACCGGCTTCCATCGCTACGCCTGGGACCAGCCCGCCTCCGACGAGCTGCGCTACTTCTGCAAACACCCCGGCCCCGGTCCCGATTTTCACGACTGGTGCGAAAAGATGAAGTTCAAGTGGCTCGGCCTGGATTGCGGCAGCGCCGACCACCCCATGAACACCATCATCCGCGACTGGCATCCCAAGCTCTTTGCCGAAGCCGACCGCAAACTCTTCGAACGCACCGGCCGGCACTGGGACGAAATGTTCCCGCTGGAAACCTATTACCAGGTGATGCACATCAAGCTGTTTCCGAAGAAGATCGTGCACGCCGAAAACGTGGGCGGCGAAATCGATGCGTTGAGCAACCAGCGCTGCTGGATCGGCGCCTTCCCGCTCAGAGGCATCGAGCTGGAATCTTCGATGTGCCGCATCGTCGCCTGGAAGCCGGAGTAGGATGCTTATGTGGGGCAGGTTGGCAACCTGCGGCGGGTTGGCAACCCGCCTGGGCGGCCCTGTGCGTAGCCGCCCAGGGCCGAGTGCCACTCGGCCGCAGGATGCCATCCTGCCCCACAGCCGCTAAAGGAGCCCTCATGCCGATACCGTGCGAATTCGAGTACCACAAGCCGAAATCGCTGCCGCAGGCCGTGGAAATCCTCTCCCGCAACGGGAAGAACGCGGCGGTGCTGGCGGGCGGCACCGACCTCCTGGTGTGGATGAAGGAAGGTCTGCGCGCGCCGTCCGCCGTGGTGGACGTCAAAGGCATTCCCGAGCTGCACCGCCTCGAAATGAGCGAAGATAGCCTCCTGGTGGGCGCCTGCGTTACCTTCACAGAGCTGCTGGAATCCGCCGTGGTCCGCCTCCGCTTTCCGTTGCTGTGGGAGTGCTCCCGCACGGTGGCTTCCGTGGGAGTGCGCAACCGCGCGACTCTGGTGGGCAACATCTGCTCCGCCGTTCCGTGCCTCGATAGCGCGCCCGCCCTGCTGGCGTATGAGGCCAGCGTGGTGGTGCACGGCCCCGTAGCCCGGCGGCAGATTCCCGTGGCGCAATGGTTCTTGGGCGTCCGGCAGACCGCCATCCGCCCCGGAGAAATCGTCACCGGCGTCAGCATCCCCCAGCCCGATCGCAAAAACGGCGGGTGCTACGTCAAACTCGGCCGTTACCGCGGCGAGGACCTGGCGCAGGTCGGCGTCGGCGTTTTGGCGCTGGAGGGCTGCGAATACCGCATCGCCTTCTGCGCCGTCGCCCCCGCGCCGGCGCGCGCCGAACGCATCGAACGCCTGCTTTACGGCTGCGACCTTTCCGACGGCTTGATCCACCGGGCGCAGGACCTGGTTTCCCAGGAGATCCACCCCATCACCGACATCCGCGCCTCCCAGGAATATCGCATGCACATGGCCAAGATCATGCTCGAACGCGGCCTCCGCGCCGCCGTGGCGCGCATGTTGGGCGGCGGGCCAGAGTTAGGGGAGAGTGTCATATGAAGAAGGTTCCCATCCGTTTCCGGCTCAACGGGATCGATCGCGAGCTGGACGTCGAGCCCGCCGATACGCTGCTCGAAGTCTTGCGCGACCGGCTCGGCGTCAAGAGCCCCAAGACCGGTTGCGACCACGGCGATTGCGGCACCTGCACCGTCTTCCTGGATGGCCGGACCGCGCGCAGTTGCCTGGTGCTGGCCGCCGAGGCCGACGGTTGCGACATCGTCACCCTGGAAGGAATCTCCCGCGATCCCAGCCCTCTGATGCACCAGCTCGCCAAGCACAATTCGTTCCAGTGCGGTTTCTGCGCGCCGGGCGTGGTGCTTTCGGCGACTGAGCTGCTCCGCGCCAACCCGCACCCCACGCGCCGGGAAATTCAGGAAGCCATTGCCGGCAACCTCTGCCGCTGCACCGGCTACACCCCCATCCTCGAAGGCATCGAAGCCGCCATCGAAGCCGCGGCGATCGAAGCCGCCACCATCGAAACTACTGCCGCCGAGAGGAGCCTCCCATGACTGAACTCGAACCCCTGGTCCGCGCGCCCCTCGACACCAAGGTCGTCGGCCATTCCGCGCAACGCATCGACGGCTGGGAAAAAGTCACCGGCGCCGCGCGATTCGCCGACGATCTGGAATTCGGCCCCGGCCTGCTCCACGCCTGCATCGTCGAAAGCCCGCACGCGCACGCCCGCATCCTCAACATCGACACCCGCGCCGCCGAAAAGCTGCCCGGCGTGGTCCGCGTCATCACCGGCAAGGACTTCCCCTATCGCTTCGGCCTCTACATGCAGGATCGCCACATCTTCGCCCAAGACCGCGTCCGTTTCGTCGGCGAACAAGTGGCCGCCGTGATCGCCTGCGACCCCAGAACCGCCGCCCGCGCCGCCGCCCTGGTCCAGGTGGAATACGAACCGCTGCCGGCGGTTCTCGACGCCGTCCAGGCCATGGAGCCGGACGCCACCCTGCTGCATCCCGGTCTGGGCGCTTACGAGCACGTCCCCTGGTTTTTCCCGCGCGCCGCAACCAACATCGCCCACTGGCGAAAGATCCGCAAAGGCTCCGTCGAAGATGGGTTCCGCGAAGCCGACGTGGTCCTCGAAGACACCTACCGCGTGCCCCGCTACGCCCACTGCGCCATCGAGCCGCACTCCATGACCGGCCTCTTCGACGCCGCGGGCCGCCTCACCGTGTGGTCCGCCTCGCAGTCGCCCTTCACCCAGCGCCACCTGTTCGCCCAGGCGCTCTCGCCGCTCGGCCTCTCGCACAAAGATGTGCGCGTGGTCACGCCCTACGTGGGCGGCGGCTTCGGAGGAAAAGCCGGCGTCTCGTGCGAGATTCTGGCCGCCGCTCTGGCCACCGCCGTCCCGGGCCAACCCGTCAAAGTGATGTGGTCGCGCGCCCAGGAGTTCTACAACACCTACCAGCGCCAGGGCGTGGTGGCCAAGTTGAAGCTGGGCGTCAAGCGCGACGGCTCCATCACTGCGCTCCAACACCAGCTCTATTGGGACGCCGGCGCTTACGTGGAATACGGCGCCAACGTGGTGAACGCCGTTGGCCTTTCCGCCACCGGCCCGTATCGCATCGATAACGTCTCCATCGATTCCGTGTGCGTCTACACCAACCTGCCGCCCGGCGGACCCTACCGCGGGTTCGGTTATTCGGAGTTCTTCTTCGGCCTGGAATCGCACATCAACCGCGCCGCCCAAGCCATAAATATGGACCCGGTGGCCTTCCGCCGCAAGAACGCCATTCGCGAAGGCGACACCCTGGCCTACGGCGCGCACATGAACCCCAACGGTCTGCAAGAAGCCATCGACCGCACCGCCGCCGCCATCGGCTGGGGCACGCGCCAGCAATCGGAAGATCCCCACAAAGCCATCGGCAAGAGCCTGGTCCTCTTCTGGAAGGCGCCCGCCATGCCGCCCAACGCCTCGTCCTCGGCCTTTCTGAAGTTCAATGAAGACGGCAGCCTCAACATCCTGATCTCCGGCATGGAGATCGGCCAGGGATTGCTCACCGCCATGGCGCAGATCGCTTCCGAGATTCTCACCGTGCCGGTCTCCAAGATTCGTGTCGAGACCCCCGATACCGATCGCAATCCCTACGAGTGGCAAACCGTGGCTTCGCACGTGACATGGGGTTGCGGCAACGCCGTCAAGAACGCCGCCACCGACGCACGCGAGCAGATCTTCGCCCTGGTGGAGCGCGCCTGCGGCATCGACAAAGATTCTCTGTACCTGGAAGACGAGAAGGTCAAGAGCCGTTTCCGCGCGGGCTGGGAACTGCCCCTCCGCGACTTCGTGATCTCCGGAATTCAGGTACCGGACAATACCTTCAAGGGTGGTCCCATTATGGGCCGCGGCATGTTCATGCCGGAGTTCTCGTCGGCCGTGAGCGATCCCGAAACCGGCCAGGGCGGCCATCCCAACGTACACTACACCACCGGCGCCGGCGGCATCGTGATCGAAATCGACCGCCAAACCGGCAAGACCACCGTCCTCAAAGCCGTCCTCGCCGTGGACGTCGGCAAGGCCATCAATCCCGACCTGATCAACGGCCAAATCACCGGTGGCCTGCTGCAAGGCCTCGCCACCGCGCTCTACGAAGACATGCGCTTCGACGAGAACGGCCGCCTGCTGAACCCCAATTTCTCCGACTACAAGATCCCCACCGCGCTCGACATCCCCGGCGAGGTGATCCCCATCATCATCGAGACCGCCCAGCCCGACGGCCCCTTTGGCGCGCGCGGCATGGGCGAGCATACCATGATTCCCGCGGCTGCCATGGTGGCCAACGCCATCGAGGACGCCGTCGGCGTGCGGCTGCATTCCATGCCGCTGACCGCCGAGAAGATTGCGCTGGCATGATCCTCTATCCCGAAGACCGAATCCCGCTGCCCCGCCTGGTTCCGCTGGGCATGCAGCACGTCGTCGCCATGTTCGGCGCCACCGTGCTGGCGCCCATCCTGATGGGCTTCAATCCCCAGGTGGCGCTGTTCTTCTCCGGCATCGGCACGCTGATCTTCATCCTGATCACCGGCTTCAAAGTCCCCAGTTACCTCGGGTCGAGCTTCGCCTTCATCGGCCCCGTGCTGGCCGTCACCGGCGGAGACGCTTCCAGAATCCCCTACGCCCTCTGCGGCATCGCCGGTGCCGCCGCGCTGTATGGCGTCGCCGCCATGGTCACCATTCGCTGGGGCTCCGGTTGGATCGACCGCCTGATGCCGCCCGTGGTCACCGGAGCCGTTGTCGCGCTGATCGGTCTCAACCTGGCAGCCGCCTCTGTAGCCGGCGCCACCAACGCGAAAATGACCATCGCCACGTCCGCCGATGTCACACGCCTCGCCCTTGCCGCCGTCACGTTTCTCACCGCCGCCCTGGTCGCCATCCACTTGAAAGGTTTCCTGCGCCTGCTGCCCATCCTGATCGGCGTGATCGTGGGCTACGTCCTCTCGATGCTCTGCGGCGTGGTCGACGCCAAGTCACTCGCGCACATACAGAGCGCCGCGTGGCTGGGTCTGCCGCCTTTCCAAACGCCGGCCTTCAGCGTCAAGGCGCTCCTGGCCATCGCGCCTATCTTCGTCGTCCTGGTGGCCGAGAACAAAGGCCATATCGCCGCCATCTCCGGCTACATGGGCCGCGACCTCAACCCGTACCTCGGCCGCGCCTATCTCGGCGACGCCGTAGCCACCCTGGTCTCCGCGCTCGGCGGTGGCACGCCACAAACTACTTACGCCGAGAACATGGGCGTGATGGCCATAACCGGCATTTACAGCACCAGTAACTTCGTAATGGCCGCTTCGATCGCCATCCTACTCGGTCTGTGCCCCAAATTCGGCGCGCTGATCCAGTCCATCCCCAACCCGGTTCTAGGCGGCGTGACGCTAATCCTCTACGGCCTGATCGCGATCATGGGCGTGCGCATTTGGATGCAAGCTAAGGTGGACTTTTCCGACCATCGCAACTTAGTGGTCGCCGGCGCGTCGATCATCGCCGCGACCGGCTTGGGTGTGGGTGGGCTAACCGTGCACGGAGTGAACATCGCCGGGATTGCGGTCGGAACGCTGCTGGCGCTGGTGCTGAATTTGATTCTGTCGATTGGCGGGAAGAGGTAGGGGCTTCCTCGCGCCAACTGCGGGCGTAGCCGCATTTCATGGCGTCATAGTGGGACATCCAAACGGGACAATGGAATCCCCATCCTTATGGGGCTCAGCTTCTCGTCCCGAAACCTACCCGTTTTGAGACTAAGGCAAGGGGCCGCAAGCGGTCTGGAGCGGGTAGTGGTTCAGGTTCGACTCCTGAGATGCTTTTCGTAGTACGCCCGACCACTGGGAGTGAGCGCGCATGCGCCGTTGGCTCTTTTCTCAATCAGGCCATTGTTCACTAGCTCCCGCACAAAGACGTCGTCGATTTGCCCAGACGTCCTAGGTTTCGGATCGCCCGGCCTTGGCATAACTATACAGGGAACCCCACCGCTGTGTCGGTGCGCTGTGCAGTCATTGCCGAGGTCAAAGATGAGCGCCTGAGCGCCCAAGCTTACTTCCAATTCATCCACGGATTGCCCTCCAAATTCTCGCAGGCGGCGACGAGAAGAACCTCCGTCTATGAATGGCGTCCTCGATGATCGCCCAAGCTCCCTTCATAACGCTGAACGGCGTGTCGCCACCCAAGACTTGGAGGCCGTAGTCGAACCGGTTCACTTCGCCGCTAAGAATCTTCCGCGAGACCTCGGTCATTGGGCGCTGCAACGGGTTGGCTTTTTGCCAAAGACTCCAGTCCGCCTCAGTCCAAGAATCTGCTGGGCCAGGCCCATAGGCGTCTGGTTTCGTCTCACGGACATACTGCAATGCAAGAGCCACCACGCGCTTTTGACCGGCGTTCATCGTTAATCGTTCGGGTCAAAACGGCCCGCAGTTCCCCAAGACCCTAGCTACAAACGCGGCATCGTCGGCGTTGAACTGAAACCGGGCGTTGAGTTCAGCAATCGCCCCATCAAAATGCTGCCCTTCGGAGCCACACCTGTTGTAGAACTTCACCATTTCGCGTTCGGTTACGCCCAGCGTTTCCATACGTGCCCGATCGCCTGCAAGCTTCTTGAAAATAGAGTCCGGGTCAATCACTGGCATGGGCGGTTATTCTAACCCTCCGCACAGCTCTTTGCAAACCGGAATATGCGGATACAGGTGGGGCACACATTACGATGCCCCGAATGAGCCTCTAAACGCGAAACGGGGAAGCCTTTCGGCTCCCCCGTTTCCATCCGCGGACTGGTTGAGATGCTGGTTAGAACGCGAACTTGACCATCATCTGGATGACCCGGCCCGACACCGCCGAGCCCTGGAACGAGCCATAGGCGCTGGTCGGAGCCGAAACCGAGCTCAGGATCTGGCCGAAGTTTCCGGTAGCGACATTGTTTCCGGGCAAATCGAAATTCGCGTGGTTGAGGATGTTGAAGAAGTAAGCCCCCACCGTCAACTTGTACCGTTCCAGGTATGTGAACGTCTTGTTGAGGTTGAGGTCCGTGTCGAAGTAGCCGGGGCCGCGGAAGCTGTTGCGCGGAATGTTGCCCCAGTCGTGCTGATTGGCCTTGGCGGCGAACATCGACGTGGAGTAGCAGGCGGTGTTGGGTTTGGTGCAACTCGGGTAGGAAGAGCCGCCCAGGAAGTCGGCTATCACGACGGCAGTGGTGATTCCACTCGTATTGCCGACCTGGCTGCGGACGCCGCTGTCGACAATGGCGAACGGATAGCCCGAGTGGAACAGGACGGTTCCGGCCACGGTCCAACCGCCCACCACTTGGTTCATGATCTTGCTCTGGAAGTGGCTGGGCACCGTGTACACATAGTTCGCGCTGACGGTGTGGCGCGTGTCGTAATCGGCGTCGGCGTAGTTGTTGGCGCTCAATCCGAGGGGATTGAGCTGATTGCGAACGCTCACGGCGGTGAGAGCGTTGAACGGCTCCAGGCAGGAGTTGGAGCAGGTATCCAGCGCGTGGCCCCAGTCGAAATTGAACTGGCCGGAGAACTGCTTGCCGAGGCGCCACTTGAAGGTGGCTACCAGACCGTCGTAGTAGGAGTATCCCGAACTGAACAGTTCACGAACTTCGCCGAACCGGGGGTCGGGCGCGGTGGTCGGCACTCCCAGGAAGCCCTTTGCATCATAGGCGTTCACGAGGGGATTCTGCATGACCTCGTCATGCCCGTGATTGCCCACGTAGTTGAGGGAGACCATGTAGTCCTTGCCGATGGCCTGCTGCACCTCGAGGTTCCATTCGTAGTACTTGGGATTGAGAAGTTGGTTTTCAACCGTGCTGAAAGTGGGCGCCGAGAAGCCCAGCGGAACGCTGGCCTGCAACTGCGCCAAGGTGGCGCCGTTGGCAAAGCCATTCTGGAAAGCCTTGGCCGAGTTGGCCACGCCGGCGAACACGCTGTTCGGGTTGTTCAGAGCCACCAGGCCGCTCGAGGTGGTGAATGTCGCCACCGCCGGGCTGTTGGTGATGAACCGGTCGGCGATCAAGCCCTGGTAGAGATCCGAGAAGATGCCGAAACCGCCGCGAATCACGGTGGACTTGGTAACGCTGTACGCCATGCCGATGCGCGGCTCGGGCACGATGGACTCCACGCTCGGGAAGGCCGTGGACAAACCGGTATGGATGGTGCTGTTGTAAGGCGTTGTGGCGGAGTGGCCAGCCGCCGCAAAGGTGGTTCCGAATTCGTTGAAGCAGTTCCCACCGCAGGTGATATTGCTGTTGCGATCCATGCGCAAAGCCAGGGTCACCATCAGATTGGGCATCACCTTCCACTCATCCTGCAGATAAAAACCGACGCTGTACATCCTCAGGGGCTCGGCCCCGATGTTGGTGAAGGCCTGCGAAAAAGTCGAGCCATTGACCAGCGAGCCATCCACGAAATCGGTCATCGAGTTGAACGTCAACAGGCCGGTGGTGTTGGGCAGCGCGGCGTAGGTGCTGACGTAGTTCTGGCGCAGATTCATGCCGGCCTTGAAGACGTGCTGGCCATGCGTGACGGAGAAGTCGTCGATCAACTGATGCTGCCGAACCTTGCGGCCCTGGGGATAGGAGCTGTCGGAGCCGCCCATGTTGGAGTAAAGCCCGTCTCCGAAGGCCCAGGTGGTGGGGAAGGTTTTGACGGCGCCGGCGAAATCTGGGGGACCGAAAATCGCCGAGTAGTACGACGCGGACAGAAGCAACTGGTTCACCATGGTCGGGCTAATCACTCGCGTGTAGCCGATCTGGCCGCCGTAGGACGGCTGATTGCTGTTGGCATCGAAAGCGGAGTTAATGGGATCGGTACCGGTAGCCTGCACGCCATGATCGTCGTTGTAGCGGACGTAGAGGCGGTCCTTCTCGGAGGCGTTGAAGTCGAAGCGGATGGCTTGCAGCCGTTCGATATTCAGGTTGTTGACGGTGCTCTCGAACATCGACGCACAGGCCTTGGAGCCGAGGCCCCAGCCGGCCGTTCCCTGGAAATCGCCGCAGCCCAGGGCGGGATCGAGCGCCGCGGTCACCGGTACGGCGCGGGCGGCGCCGGACGAAGTGGAATAAAGATTGAGCGCGTTGGTGTAAATCCCCACCGCCGGGGAATTGGTTGTCGTTATATTATTGAGCACGTACGTGGAGAAGGCGCTGGTGGGAATGTAGACCGGCCCACCCGCGGGCAGAACGTAGCGCAGCCCTTCGTTGTCATAGTAGAAGAACAACTTGTTCTTGATGATGCGGCCGCCCACCGAACCGGCCCACTCGCGGGAAATCGAGAAGGGGCGATCCGTGCCCGTGGCGTTGTTGAAAAAGTCGTTGGCGTTCAGAACCTTCTCGTTATAGTAGAACGCCGCATTTCCGTGGAACTCGTTGCCGCCGGACTTGGTGACATAGTTCACCTGCGCGCCCGCCTGGCGTCCATACTGTCCGGTGTAGCCGTTGATGATCACGGCCGCTTCCTGGATCTCGTTGGCGCCCAGCGTCAGGTTGCTCGCGCCCGAGTTGTTCAGGTTGAGGTACGGATCCATATTGTCGTTGCCGTTGATGGTGAAAAGGTTCGAAACACCAGGCAGTCCGAACACCGAGAAGTTTCCGTACCCTCCGCCCGTGCTCACGGTAACGCCGGGCGCGGTGAATGCATAAGCGGTCATATCGTTTCCGGGGGCCGGCAGGTTCGCCAACTCCGTGCTGTCGAAGGTGGTCGCCAAGTTGGCGTTCTCGGTCTGGGTCATCGCGGCCTGCGCCTCGACCGTCACGATCGAGTTCTGCTGGGCGATACCGGGTTTGAACTTCACATTGGCCACCTGGCCGAGGTTGATCGTCACCTTTTGGACGGTCTGCTCGAATCCAGAGGCGTTTACCGTAACTGTGTAAACACCGGGACGCAGGAGCGGAAAATGGAATTCGCCGAATGCACTGGTGGTAGCAGTCTGCGTCTCACCCGTAGCGTCGCTCTTGAGGGTCACTTTGGCAGCCGCCACGCTCGCCCCGCTGGGATCGGTCACGGTGCCCGCGAGCTCACCCGTGACCATCGACTGGGCGAAAAGCCCTTGCCCCAGCAAAAGCAGGAATCCAACTAAACACAAAAACCTAACCGAGGTCTTGCACTTCAACATGAAGATTTCTCCTATACGTAGGTCTGCGGGAATTCCCGCGGTCACCGAGTCAAGGCACGTCGTTCGCCAAAACCACTACTGTGACGATTTGTTGAATAATAAGGTGCTTCTGTGTGTTCGCTCATGCTTTTTGAGAGAGACACCGTAGGGAAATCATCTGGAAATCCTGTAAGAAGCTCTATTGGATGGACGAAACTCCCTGTTGTCAATGCGTTACATCGCTATGAGAATACGTAAAGGGCTAATCCCAGTTGCGGGATGATTGGCACCCCCCGATGTGGGTATGTGTAATTATTCAGCACAAGGCGCAACCCACGCCAAATCAGGCGCTGGCGATCTGGCACGGTGGAATGCCGACGCCTCCGGCTTCCAGCGCGGCGCCCACCCGCAGGATGAGCGCCTCCTCGAACGCCGGGCCGATAATCTGCAATCCGATCGGCAAACCCGAGCCGCTCAATCCGCAAGGCATGGAAAGCGCCGGCAGCCCCAACACGTTGAAGCCGCGAACCAGCCGGGTGGTGGCCAGACGCGGGTCTTCCCCCGCTCCGCCCAGCCGCGCGCTGGGCTCGCCCGTGCGTGGCGCGGCGCTGGGCGTGGTAGGAGTCAGCAGGCAATCCACCTCTCGCCACAGCCGGTCGAACTGAGACCGCGCGCGCCGCCGCAACCGCTGCGCGTTGATGTAGTCCGTGGCCGCCACCAGGCGTCCCTGCTCCAGCAGGGACATCACATCGGGGCCGAAGCGGTGCCGCTCTCCGAGGTACGGCTCCATGTGGGCCGACGCTTCCGCCAGCAGGATCATGCGGCCGATGGCGTCGATCGCGGGCATTTCGGGAATCAGGACCGGCTTCACCACGGCCCCCAGCGATTCGGCGCGCGCGCAGGCGCCGCGGACCGACGACTCCACCTCGTGATCCAACCGTTCGAAGAAGAAGTTCTGCGGAAATCCGATGCGCAGGCCGCGGATCGAAGCGCCGTCTTCGGGAGTGTAATCGATGGTCGGGTGGCGCGAAGAAGAGTCGTCGCGCGGGTCGAAGCCGGCGATGGCGTTCAGCACCAGCGCGGCGTCGTAGACCGAGCGCGCGAGCGGCCCCACGTGGTCCAGGCTGTAGGCCAGCGGCAAAACTCCGTGGCGGCTCACGCGGCCATAGGTGGGCTTGAGGCCCACCGTCCCGCAGAAGGCCGCCGGGATGCGGATGGAACCGCCCGTATCGGTGCCCAGGGCGGCATACACCATGTTGGCCGCCACCGCCGCGCCCGATCCGCCGCTCGAGCCTCCCGGGCTGTGCTCCGCGTTCCATGGGTTGCGCACCGCGCCAAAGTAGGGATTCTGAGACGTGATGCCATAGGCCAGTTCGTGCATGTTGAGCTTGCCCAGCAGGACTGCGCCGGCCTGTTCCAGCCGCGCCACCGCGGTGGCGCTATAATCCGGCACCAGGTTCTCGAACACCTTGGAGCCCCCGGTGGTGCGAATCCCCCGCGTGGCGAACACGTCCTTGACCGCGATGGGAATGCCGTGCAGGGGACCGCGGTCGTGGCCGCTCCTCAGCTCCGCGTCGGCCACGCGCGCGCGTTCCAGGGCGTAGCCGGAGGTAACCGTGATGAAGGCGCGCAAGCTGGCATTGATGCGATCGATCCGCAAGATGGCGGCGGTTGCCAGTTCCACGGCCGAAAGCCGCCGGTTGCGCAAGGCGTGAACCGCTTCGCGAATGGTCACGCGCCGCTCTCCTCGGCGTGAAATACGGTGGCGGGTTCGATTTCCGGGCTAAGATCGGTCAACAGCGGCCGAAAGGCTTCGTCCAGCCCCGAAAGCGCCTGGATGATGCGGTCGAGATCCGGCCCGGGCACGTCCAGCCCGGCCCCTTTGGCAATTGCCTTCCAATCTTTCACGATTCCTCCGGCAGAGTACAGAGTAAAGACGTCAATCTTCCCTGGACGTTACTCAAGCTATTACGATAGTGGATCTTGTCTGCCGTGGTGCGCCGTCCAGTGAGCGCCGGCCAGGACCACCAGGGTCGAGATGAAGCTCCACAGCAGGATGGTGACGGAGTGTTGAAAGATCCCGTATTCCCGTTCCAGTTTGTTGTGGAGCAGGGGCGCGATCAGCAGGTTGACATATTTCAGGGCCTCCAGAATCAGGCCGACCACCAATGCCACCGGCGCCACGCGCGCCGGCTCTACTTTTCGGTTGGGCAACCGCCAGTAGATCAGAAACAGTGCGAATACCGACAACGGAATCGCCGCCAGCTTGAAAAACAGCCGCTGCGCCCATTCGCCGAGCCACCCGCTCAGCCCCGCCTGGGTGATCCATGAACGGTTCCAGCCGGTGAACATCAGCGACAGAATCGCCAGCCCGCCGCACGCAAAGATGAACCCCAGGCTGACCACTTGGTTCTTGAGATAGCTGCGATTCACGGTGACACCCCAGGCGCGATTGAGCGCCACCTCCAGCGGCTCGAAGACTCCATTGGCCGTAAACAGCAGCAGCAGCATGGCCGTGAGATCGAGCCGGGGAACCTGCACTCTCAGGTTGTAGATCAGGAACGCGCCCTGTTCTCCCGCGAAGAAGTCCGACAGCGCCACATAGACGGCCTGTTCGGCGCCCTTCCAGTGAAGGATGTCCCGGCAGAAGGACACCATCACGATCAGAAACGGGTAGAACGCCAGCATCACGCTGGCCGCGGCGGCCAGGGCATAGACATGCGCCTCGGTCTCCAGCAGGTAGTGGACCGTGGGGCGCACCCGCGTCCACCACGGCCGGACATCGCGAAAGCTATTGAAGACCAAATACCAGGGTAGCTCGTGTGGAGCGGGCAAGTCCGGTCACTTGACGCCGAGGGCATCCAGGAAGACCGGCAGATTGGCGTAAACCAGGGGCGTGAGCCGGTCCTCGGGAATGCCTTGGATGCGCCCCAGGATGAGGCGACCCATTACGGCATGGCCGGAGCGCCAGCGGGCCATCTCCACAAGCGGTTCCCATGCCTGCGACTTGAGCTGCGCCAGAAGCTCCGGGTCGCGGGACTGGGTCAGCGCCGTCAGCACCATGGAGGCCTTATTGCGGTCCGTCCAGATACCGGAGCCGATCATCTCCACGAACAGGGCGGCGGGAATCTGTCGGGCCATCGGCGCATCGGCCCGCAAGATTTCGCCCAGGGCGCGTGTGGCCTCATTGCGGACCCCGTCATCGGCGTCTCGGCAGGCCCCCAGCAGGGCGGCGATCTGCCGCTCGGAGCGCTCCGCATAGCCCAGTGCGTCGGCGGCCCGGGAACGCTGCTGGCTGTCGCAGCTGTGCCGCAGCACGTCCTCCAACTCGGCTGCATGGGCCAGGGCATACTCCCGCACTTGCATCTCCAGCTTGCGGGCCGGCGGATATTTGATCAGGAGATACCCCGGATTCGAGTCTTCTTGAGGCGCATCGCCACCTTTTCGCACCGCGGCTTCCATGGCCTCATCCAAGCTCTCGAAAAGCGCGACCAGCTCCGGCGGCAGGCGCACCGCTCCCGTAGGTTTGGCGTCGAGGCGAAATTCGCGGGTGGACTCGCCGGGCAGGCCGATGAACAGGATGGAGCGGCCGTGCTCATCGCAACAGACCGAGGCAATGTCGGTGGGCTCGCCTCCGGCGACGCGCCGGATGGCGTCGCGCAGAG
>Ga0326728_10005305_pt1 | contig 36479 bp, 20 predicted proteins | sample MB3enrmetagenome_FD_207602 | JGI IMG/M metagenome (GOLD analysis project Ga0326728, IMG submission 207602) | Lab enriched peat soil microbial communities from McLean, Ithaca, NY, United States - MB31MN | ecosystem: Environmental > Terrestrial > Soil > Wetlands > Peat | place: USA: New York...
CGGTGATTCACGTCTCGCCGCACGCCCAGCGCATTGCCCTTTCCATTGACGACCGCTGGGTGTTTACCGCTGACCAGACCCAACCGCAACTCGCCGTCATCGACACGGCGACCAACGAGGTTACGAAATGGATTCCTCTCGAAGGTCTCGCATACGGCACGGGCGCGACGCTGGATGGCAAATGGCTGCTCGTCACGTTGCCCAAACAGGGCAAGGTCGCCGTGGTGGAACTCAGCTCCATGAGTGTGGTGCGCTCGGTGGATGTGCCCAAGTCGCCGCAGGAAGTCCTGGTGCGGCCCGACGATCAGGTGGCTTATGTCTCCTGCCATGAAAGCAAGAAGGTGGCGGCGATCAATCTTCAAAACTGGAACGTGCAACTGATTGACGCCGGGCGCAATGCCGATGGCTTAGCGTGGGCCCAAGGGCATTGATTCATTGAAGCATCGGGTCATCGGGTCATTTACTGATCGGGTCATCGGTTCATTTGTTCATTGAGTCATTGAAAAGGTGCATGTGATCGATCGATATTTTTTTGAATGACCCGATGATTCGATGAAGCAATGATGCAATGCCTCAAATGATCAGATGACCCGATGGCTCGATGGCCCAATCCCTAGATGATCTCGACTTGGCAGTGTTTCACGAGGCTCTTGAACTTGATGGCGTCGGCGTCGCTTCCCACAATCGCTGCGTAGTGCATGGGGACGGCAATCTTGGGATGGATGGCCAAAGCCGCTTCCACAGCTTCTTCCGGCGTCATCACGTAAGTTCCCGAAATCGGCAGCAGCGCGATATCGACGGCGATGTCGTTCATCTCCGGGATGAAATCCGTATCGCCGGCGAAATATATGCGCGTGCCGTCCATGGTGATCACAAACCCCAGGCGCTTTTCATCTTTCGGATGAAAGGCCTTGCCCGGCTCGCGAAACTTATTCACGTTGTACGCGGCGACGGCTTCGATCTCCACCTTGCCGACGGTGATCTTTCCACCGGGATCGAGGAAGCGGGTCTGCTTCACCTGCACGCCTTTCAGCCCGTCCTTGCAAAGTGGGCTGGCGATTATGGTGGTGCCAGGAAAGATCACCTTGTTGAGATCCTCCAGGCTGAGGTGGTCGAAGTGCTCGTGGCTGAGCAAGACGATGTCGGCTTCATCACGGCCCGTTACTTTAAAAGGGTCGGTGTAGATGACTTTCGATCCTTTGATTTTAAAGGTGTCATGAGCGATGCGAGTAAATTCGAGATTCAGAAGTTTCATCACGCCCCTCCCAGTCGGTTCTCGTTAGCGCACCCACTCATCGCGGCGCGCCCGTCTAGAATAACACCAGCGTTGGGGTTAAGACGAGAGGCGCGATGGCTATGCCGCGCGCGAAGCCTCCCACGCCATTTGGGAACTGTGCTAGAATCATCCGTGCATCCGAGTCAGATGGGCCGTTAGCTCAATTGGTAGAGCAACTGACTCTTAATCAGTAGGTTGGGGGTTCGATTCCCTCACGGCTCACCAGCTCATTGGGAAATAAGCAGTTAGCATTATACAATGACCCGATTTCATCACTCCCCTCTGCATGCATTTTTCTGTTTTCGTGGAACCCACCGACTGAAAATAAATAACTTACCTGATGGGGGAAGCAACTGATCGAAAATCAGTTGGTCGCAGCGGGACGTGTACGCGCCATTTAGCGAAACCTTATGAGCCATCGCTGTTTAATCCAGGGACCTAGAAAGCTTCGGAGTCGAGGAAACAGATAAACGTAGCAAAATAGCCCTCAGGGCGCGCTGTAGTAGCAAAACTCAAATCGGCGTTCGCACTGCTGGCGTGCGGGAACTTGATCGCGGGATTGTCAATACAGTTCCGTTACGGAAATATTTTGCCCATGTCTCGTCGAAGACATGCAGCGCTTGTGGCAAAATAGATTTTCACCCTTATCAAATCCCGTAATTGGAGGCTAAGCATCATTTAACTGTCAACTGCCCATCATCCCAAGTGTACTCGGATTCTAGAAGGGAAGGGGCGTTTATCAGGCGGAATCCTAAGAAATCGCCCCCGACGGGATTTCAATCCGTGTTACCCCCGTGAAAGTTAGCGGCGTGTGCGAACCAATATCAATAAATTCTACCCGAGCGGAGCTTTGGTAAGCACACCATCCCGTGACTGGCAGGAAGGAAGGCCATGTATGAGATTGCGATTCTTCAAATCGATCGAGTTTTAGCAGTCCACAGGTGAAACTGACCCTCTGGGGTGGTTCGCATACGGATCCAGCCCGGCAAACTCGACATTAACTTGCATTCTGAGGCGGCGGGGCGTATGGTACCGGCCGGTCGCAATGTGAAAACGGAAATTCCGGCCGAGCGGAGCTAGCTGATCATTCCGGGATCGTCCGTCTAACGCTCTCAGGACTACACAGAGTGCATTTTCGCTTGGTTCGATGCCGGGGGAGAGGCCGGACGTACAACCTGATTCTGAAACTCTGGAGAGCACGCCGATGGATGAGAGCAAACCCGAGAAGTCTGTATTGCACGCTGTCCGACCTTCCGAGCGTCTGGTGTCGATCGACGCGTTGCGGGGGTTTGATATGTTCTGGATCGCGGGCGGCGGATCGTTTGTGATGGAATTCTGCCGCCTGTTTTCCAACCCTCTGCCGAGGTGGCTGGAGCGGCAGTTCGATCACGTCCCCTGGGTCGGCTTCGTGGGCTGGGATCTAATCATGCCTTTGTTCTTGTTCATCGTGGGCGCGGCGATGCCCTTTTCGATTGGCAAACGTGTAGAGCGCGGCGACAGCCGCGGGCGCATCTATCGCAAGGTAATCTATCGCATGGTGGTGCTATGGATTCTGGGCATGATTGCGCAAGGGCACCTGCTGGCCTTCGACCTGAATACCCTGAAGCTCTACAGCAATACGCTGCAGTCCATCGCCGCCGGGTATTTAATCGCCTCGATCGCCCTGGTCGAACTGCCCGTGCGATGGCAGGGTGCCCTGTGCGGAGCGCTGTTGGTTGTCTATTGGGCACTGATGAGGTTCGTTCCCGTGCCCGGATACGGCGCCGGCGTCTTTACGCCTGCCGGCAACTTGGCCATGTACATAGACAAAGTGTTGCTCGGCCGCTTCCAAGACGGCGGGAACTACACCTGGATTCTGAGCAGCCTGGGCTTCGGCGCGACGGTGCTGATGGGAGTGTTGGCGGGCCACCTGCTGCGGTCGAAGCTCGCCGAGACACGCAAGGCGCTGCTGCTAGCAGGCGCGGGGGTGGCCTGTCTGCTCGCTGGCTGGCTATGGGGCTTCGTATTCCCGATTATCAAGCACATCTGGACCAGTTCCATGGTGCTTTGGTCAGGGGGCTGGTGCTTGCTGCTGCTGGCCCTGTTCTACTGGGTCATTGACGTGCTCGGCTACCGGCGCTGGACATTCTTCTTTATCGTCATTGGCATGAATGCCATTGTTGCTTATATGGCTCCAGATATCATCCCCTTCATGCAAATCAGCCGCACGCTGTTTGCCGGCTTAGCCAGGCACCTGGGGATGTTCGGCAACTTCCTGATCGCCGGCGGAGCCCTGGGCGTCCTTTGGGCCGGCCTCTACTACCTCTACCGCAATAAGACCTTTGTAAGGATCTAAACGCAGCGTCATAAATTCTTGCGCATGTTCAAATCGCGTAGCCGCATAAATGGCTATCGCAATCGATTTGGATGCGAGTTTATTTATGGCATCGCGTTTAGATCACATCCCACGGTTTCCGGCGCTCTTCATTCAACATCTTATTGGCGTCGGCGTCGTCGAGGAACTCTTCCTTCTCCCGATCCCAGCGCAACTTCCGCCCAAGGCGCATTGAAATATTGGCAACGATGCAGGCGCTGGTGGTGCGGTGGGTGGTTTCGATATCGGAGTTCGGTTTCTTCCGCGATCTCACGCAGTCCACGAAATTGACCACGTGAGGCTGGTGTTGGGGAGTGCCATCGCCCCTTTCAATGTTCGTCCGGCCAAAGGTTTCCCACACATCGGAAGACGTGGCGGGTGGCCAGAGGGTGTAGCCTTCGCGGTTGATGAACAGCGTGCCATCCGTTCCGTAGAACTGCGTTCCATACCCATGATCGTCCGGGCCGCGTCCCAGGTGGAAGCAGAAGCGGGCCATAAAGCCGGCGGAATTGAGCGGGCAGGGCGGGTATTCGTAAACGGCCTCCAGTGTGTCGGGAGTCTCGTAAATACCCTGGCTGGCGTATCTTCCTCCTGAACATGAAACCGTGAGCGGGGCGTCCACCTGCATCGCCCAGTGGACGACGTCCATCAAGTGCGGTCCCCAATTGGTGGTTTCACCCCCACCGGTATCCCAAAAGCCCGTGAATCCCCGGCGGCTACGATTGTAATGATGGTAAGGCGCGGGTCCGAGCCAGAAATTCCAATCGAATCCCGGCGGAGGATCGCTGTCGGGCGGAGGAGTTTGCCTCCGGTTCTCGCGCGTAAATCCCCCGCCGTGGAGCCATGCCTCGACAAAGGTGACTTTGCCAATCCTGCCGCCGCGAATCATCTCCACCACTTTCTGGTAATGTTCGCCGGAGCGCTGCTGCGTGCCGCACGTGACCACGCGGTTGTACTTCGTGGCCGCTTCCACCATCTTCCGGCCCTCGTAAACGGTGTGCGAAATGGGCTTCTCCACATATACGTCTTTACCTGCCTGACACGCCATGATCATGGGAATGCCGTGCCAGTGTTCCGGTGTAGCCACGATGACGGCGTCAATATCCTTGCGGTCCAGGAGCTGGCGAAAGTCGCCGTAAGTTGCGATCTTACCCGGCAGTGCTCCGGCAGCATCGAGCGTTGTGTCGAGGGCCAGTTTGTAAACATCCGCTAAGGCGACCGCATCCACCTGGCCCGTCCGCATCATGGCGCTGCAATCGTACCCTCCCTGCTTGCCAGCGCCGATCAGGCCGACGCGGATGCGGTCGTTGGCGCCGATCACGTTGCGAATGGCGGGCCCCGCCGAAAGGGCCAGGCTCGTAACACCCAGCGTCGTGGATTTATGGAAATCCCGGCGCGTCATTTTGGATAAATCCATATTTCACCTCCAGATTAGGTTTGTGCGTCAAATCAAGGGCACTTGCTCGTGCGACGAAACTTCATTTAGTTGCCTTTCGTACCGATGGGGATTTCCAGGACGACGAACGCCGGTCCAGGAATCTCCAGGCGGAGCGGTGATGACATTTGGGGAAGAGTATGTTCGACCTCCGCCACACGGCGGGGCGCCTGGGGATCGAAGTTGTTGGCGCCGTAGTCCAGCCCCGAGCCGCCGACTTGATGCATGCGGATCGGGCCGCCGACTGTGCATCCCTCGAGAGTGATCAGCCCGGCCAGCGCGTAGTTGGCCTTGTTGACGATGAACAGCCGCAGCATCCGCTCGCCGCCATCGAGTGCCGCCAGGACGCGCACCTGTGGAGGGTTGCCCCGGTCAGGCCGGGCGAAAGTCGGGGCCTGAGTTTCGGTGGCGACCCGGACACCCTTCAACGTTTTCAGAATTAAGGAGGCGGCTTCAAACTCGGGGAATCTCACCACGGTTCCATAGGGCCGGTGAATTCCGTTGCCCGCGAAAAACATGCCACGACCGCCGTCCCCTATATCAAAGTAATTCCCTATGGTGATCTCGGGGCGTGTGCCATAGGTGTTGAGGCCGATGTCCGCAGTGTACAGAGCATCCTGCAAATTGTGGTCGTTGATGTGAATGGCCGAGCGCGCCCACTCGGTCCACCAGATTTCCGTCGGCTGACGCGTGTAGCGCTCATGTACTTGGTGAATGAAGGCGTCGAGGCCGGCTTCGATGAGCACATACTCCGTCAGCACTTCCGCGGCGTACCTGTCCGGCGGAGTCATGCCCTGCGTCGAGGTGTAATAGTGGTTGACGATGGCGTTGATGGTATGGCCGGGCGAGTTCTGCAGGCCGTCAAGCAGGGACTCGTTCCACGGTTGGGTGGCGCCGGCCGCGCCGTCCAAGGTTCCGGGCTTGTTCTGGTGGTAGGCGACGGCAGCGGTTCGCACCGTTGGGTCGATTCGTTTGACGGCGATATCGGTTGCCACAGCGGCCTTAATGTAAGTTGCGACCGTCTGCCCGCCCTCGCGGGCGGTATTCCAATTCTCGTTTCCGAGCTCGAAATAGCGCGCATGGAACGATGCCGGATGCCCGTCGGCGGCGCGTTGGCGGGCCCATTCCCCCACCGTGCGCCAGTCCTCGCCGTGGGCGTCCTTACCGATGGGGCGATCGTCTTCCAGCTGTCCGTTCAAGTAGGCAACCAAAGCGGCGGCCTCCTCGGGCGTTCCATTTGACAGATTGAAGATAAACATCGGAACGAAGCCGAACTGTTCCGAAGCTTGGTAAAACTCCATCGTACCGAAGTCCGGCATCTCCCACGTGTCCGAATCGGCTCGCCCTTGGGCCCGGCGGTTGTGGGGAAGGCTGGTGGCCCAATGAAACTGGTTGCCGTAGAGCCCGCCGGGATAGCGAATCAGCGGGGCATGGAGATCCCTGAGGGCCTTGGCATCCTCGGGATAGAACGCGTGTTGCTTGGCATCCCACATGTTATCGGCGTTTTGTACCCAACTAATGTTGTTGCCGAAGATATTCGGGTTGACCGGTCCCATCGGGTGGTCGGCCCGCACCACGATCTTCAACTGGGCGGCAACCGGTAGCGGTACCCCCAGCCCGAACAAAGCCAGGGTAAGCGCCATGGCCGCGTGCCATCTGATTGCGTTGCTCATCTGCCTGATCACTCTGACCTCCCAGTTGCTGCGGCGGAACTATTCAAACCAGCCTCACCTGCGGGGTACTCTGGTAATTCCCACGCGTCAAGTCAGGCATCTCAATCGCTTTGCTCCATGCCGTAACCCGTCCCGCCGTTTGCCGTTATCTGCCATGTTCATTCCTGCGTGGGCCAATCTTCTGAAAAACGTCCTACATCCGACTCCGAGCGCGCATTTTAAAGGACAAAATCAATTATGTTGTCTTTCAGTACAAAATAATGTACTGTGCGGGCGTGAAGATGTCAATGCGTTTCGACGTTGTGCTGTTACGCTTCGTTATTGTCGCTTGGGTGTTGGCCGCCGGCGTGGGTGGCCGATGGAAACTCATTGCTGCGGACTGCGCTAATCGGATCAATCTTGGGCTGAGCATCCAAGGCGAGGCCGGTAAAGTCGCCGGCTATTGGAACCTCATTATGACCCCTTCCCGGCTCAAGCTGCGCGTGACGCTTGAACTCCACGGTAACCGGTGGGCCGGGCGCATCGTCGTGCCCGAGTACGACATGGATTACCCTTTGACGGACATCCGGGTCGAGGGTGAAAAGCTCTCGTTTAATGCGCCGACCGATTTCGGGACCTACGTATTCTCCGGGAGGGTAGCCAGTGGCAAATTTGAAGGTACTTGCGAAGAACCTGACACCCGAACCCAAAGCAAAGTCTCAGGGACATTCGAACCCTTCCCCAAGGGCGCGGCTTGTTGCCTGCTCCCCGACCCGGACACTGGCGGCAACCAGGCCCCAGCATCTTCGCAGACTACTGTTACCGCTCAAACGACGCGTCGGCCGGCTAGCGGGGCTGCTTCTCCCCTTGGGCGAGGGGTTCTCAAAGTTCACGGGGACCATGTGATTCAGCCCGAGTACCTCGGCGCCAATGCGGTATACCATGGCTTTGCCTTTATGCCCGAGCAGGAGTTGCGGGGAATGAACGATCAGGATCGTGCCCGCGAGTTCGACCGGGTGGCGCGCATGGGATTGAATATCGCCCGTACTTGGTACCGCCCCGATTGGACCAGCGGCGGATCACTGGCGAACGCGCCGGATTGGGAATCGCCAAGGATGCGAGCGTTCTATCGCTGGCTGGCAGCGATGCGCGAGCGCAATGTGGATGTGGCGTTGCAGGGAGGCTGGTGGTTCACGCGTGACACCTACCTCGGATCGCCCTCGCCGGATCCGGCGCGAGACTTCGACCGGTACCCGCGATGGGTCAGCGATTCCGTCCACGAGATCGTCGAAGTGCGCGGATTTCGCAACGTAAGATACCTGCTGCTCTTCACCGAGCCGACAGTATACAAAAGCGGCCTCATTCCGGCCGGCGAGACGCAGTGGTCCTACTACGAGAAGATGGCTCGGGCGATTGACCATCGGCTCCGGGCCGATGGCCGGCGCGGGCTGGTGAAATTGGTGGGCCCGAATGCGGCGGGCGGATTCCATCTAAAGGATGCGGTCGCCGATTTGAACGACGTCATCGACATCTATAGTGGCCATACCTACAACAAACCCGGCTACGATGAATGGTTTGCTTTCTGCCGCAAAATGGCCGATACGGTGGCGCCCACCGGCAAGCCGCTGTGGCTCGATGAGATGGGCATGTCAATGGGCAAGTCTGGGGAGGCGTATCGGAGGACAGGGGCGTACGGCACCTACCTCGCGCAGATCATTGCCGCTTCCATCAACGCAAGTTTGCAGACCTCACTCCAGTGGCTGCTGTTCGATCAGCTGTACGTTGCGCCAGGGGACAACACGACTAATAACGACAGCTTTCATCACGGCGTACAACGGTCGGGCGCCTGCAAGTGGCCGCATGACGACATCGAAGATCCGTCATCGTGCTATCCGCAGTGGGGTGCCGTGAGCCTCTTGTCGAAGTACCTCGGCGGGCGGAGGGGGACCAAGACGCTTGAGTGTGAGAGCAGCGTCACACTGAAAGTCGCCGCGACATCGCGAGGCCCGGGTGAGATCAGCGTGCTGGTGGTGAACACCTCGGATTCACCTCAGGAGTTCGCCATCGAATTGGTGAATTTCCGAAGCACACGGCCCCTCTACCGCCATTTGTACGATCCGGGAAACATCGCCGCAGACGAAGAAGGGAGAGCACCGGCAGTTCCGGCCAGATTCCACGGCAACATGCGGGACTCGATTCCCGCCGGCGGCGTCTTGATCTACAGCACGATTGAACCATGAAGCGGGTGTGGCCAGCGAAACACCCAACGAGACGGTTGGGCCGAAGCTCTTGTTCTGAGCTGCGCCGAATTACAGAGGAACGGCCCTGACTTCGGGTTCCCCCACGATTCGAAATTCTGTGAAGGAGGATTACCTATGCGTAAAGTCATTCTACTCGTCGGTCTTGCCTTAGCATTTGCATCTTTGGCATTCGGCGGAGACGTGACCGGTAAATGGAATCTCACTGCCGACGACGGTGGGGATGGAATCAAGCTTGAGATGATCATCAACGCCGATGGCGGTAAAATCACCGGAACTATCAGCGACTCGGAAGGCGCGCGGCCAATCCAAGAGGCCAAATTCATGGATGGCATCCTGACCTGCCGGTGGACTTATGGCGGCACGCCCGTGTCCCTAAAGTTCACGGTGGATGGCGATAAGCTCAAGGGCAGCTACGAAACCGACACCGGATCTGCCGGTGAGATACTGGGCGTTCGTGCCGTTGCCGCCATGCAGGATAAATCTTCCGCTAGTGTCGCCGGTTCCTGGGATCTCATTATGACCCGTCCGGACTCCTCCCAGGTCAAGATGGTCCTGAAGCTGGAGCGCAAGGAGGACAAGTGGGCCGGACGAATGGTCGTACCCGACTACAACCTGGACTGCGAACTCACGGACATTCGGGTTGAGGGCGAGAATGTCTCATTCAAAGTTCCGACCATTTATGGCATCTATGAGTTCGCCGGGAAAGCAACGGGTGCCAAGTTTGATGGCACTTGCAATGACCCCGACGCCGGTACAAAGAACAAGGTGCTTGGCACGCGCGGAGCAGCATGAGTCTCGGTCAAGATCGGAGTACGTAAGAATCGAAGAACGAGGATGATTCTCTGGGGGGCATTTTTTGTTTTCACGACTTGCCCTCGCCGGAAAGGAGAAAGTATGGTTCGTCGCGAGTTTTTGGTGTGGTTTGCAGTGGGTGCTCCTGGGGCGCGCCAATGGCTCGGCGGTCCCCCCACCCTGGCAGCACGGGAAGGAACTGTACTCACACCTCCTGCGCATGAAAATCCCGCGCCCTCGAGTCCCCCGAGAAAGCTCAACCGGATTTCCATCTCGACGTGGAGTCTTCATAACTACTTCCAGTCCACCCGCGGGAAAAACTTCACCCTGCCCGGCCCCCTGCTGGAGCTGCTCGCTTTCCCGGAAATGATCGTCGACCGATACAAAGTGCATCATTTTGAATTCTGCGCGCCGCACTTCGCTTCACGCGAAGCGGACTACTTGCAGGAGCTTAAGAGTGCGCTCGTGCGCACGCGCTCCCGGCTCGTCAATATTCCCGTCGATATCAAGGAATTGGGAATCGGGGGCGGCCTCTCCGATCCCCGGAAGGAAGTGCGCGACACCGTAGTAAATGCCTGCAAGAAGTGGGTCGATGTCGCGGCCACGCTGGGTGCCAAGTCCGTGCGCTGCGATCCGGGAAAGATGGATGCCAGGAACCTTGCGCCCACGGCACAGTCCTACCGGGAGCTCGCCGCCCACGGGAAGACGAAGGGAATCATGGTGATCGTCGAAAATCACGGCGGCGTGGGTTCCGAGCACCCTGAGGATCTCATCAAGCTTGCCAAGCTGGTGGGAGCGAATTTTGGCGTGCTGCCGGACTTTGGCAACTTCCCCAACGAAGACACGCGGGAAAAGGGACTGCCTATGCTTTTCCCCTTCGCGCACGTGGTCTGCCACGCCAAAGGGCTCGACATCGGGCCGGATGGCGAGGAGAAGCGCTACGACTTCCCGAAAGCCATTCAGGCCTCGAAAAGAGCAGGCTTTAAGGGAATCTACTCGATTGAATACGAGGGCCCTGGCGACCCCTACGTGGGGGTACAAAAGACCTTGGATGAGTTGCTCAAGTACCTGTAACTGGCCGCGGTCCATTTCGGGAAGGAGCTTACGCGCCAGCGCATTTTCTGGCAAGCTTCAGGGTTATTTGCCTTTCTTCTGTTCGTCAAAAGGAATTTTCAAGGAGGATTCGCTATCATGAATAGCCATCAAATAAATCGTCGAGAATTTATGGGCGCCAGCGCAGGCTTTGCGGCCCTGGGTGCAGCGTCGAACACCACACTCCTGTCACCCCATCCTCTCCAGGCCGCGCCCGGCGCCGTGCCGCCAAGTGACCGGGTGCGTTTTGCTTGCATAGGCACGGGGGTGGAGGGCTGCACCATCATGGAGGCGGCGCTCCGTTGCCCTGGCACCGAGATCGTTGCCGCCTGCGACCTTTACGACGGCCGGCTCATCGCCGCCAAGGAATACGCGAAGAAAGAAATTTTCACCACCAAGGACTACCGTGCCATTTTGGATCGCAACGATGTGGATGCCGTGCTGGTGGCCACGCCGGACCATTGGCACGCCAGGATTACCGAGGACGCCTGCGCCGCGGGCAAGGACGTCTACTGCGAAAAGCCCATGTCGCACACTGTGGAGCAAGCCTTCACGATGGTCGAGGCCATGCAGAAGCACAACCGCATCGTCCAGGTGGGCAGCCAGTATCGCAGCTCAATTGTCTTTGCCAAGGCCAAGGAGATTTTCGATAGCGGTGCACTGGGGCAGGTGAATGCGGTCGAGGCCTACCTCGATCGCAATGACGCCAGCGGCGCATGGGTTTATCCCATCCCGCCGGATGCCAGCGAGCAGACTATCGATTGGAAACAGTTCCTGGGAGACGCACCCAAACGCCCCTTCGATCCCATCCGTTTCTTCCGCTGGCGCTGCTTCCGGGATTACGGGGAAGGCTTGCCCGGCGACCTCTACGTACACTTGCTGACCGGGATCCACTACATCACTGGGATTACCGCACCGCCGCTGCGCGCCGCGAGCATGGGAGGCATCTTTCGCTGGACCGAAAACCGTGAGGTACCTGACCTGATCTGGACCCTGTTTGAATATCCTAACTTCCGCCTCTCGCTGCGCTGCAACCTGAATAATGAATCGCCGTCCGTGGCGCGTTGTTACGGCACGAAGGGGACGATGGAAATCAAGAATGGCGTCCTCACCTTTACGCCGCAAGACACTGAACCACGACCGGAAAGCTATTCGATTCTGGGTTGGCCATTAAAACTGAGAACGGAGTACCTGCAACAATGGCGCAAGGATAATCCTGCGCTTTTGCCTGGCAATTACACACTGATGGAATCATCGGAAAGCTTTGTGGCCCCACCCAGTTACGACTTCCAGCTCGACCACATGAATAACTTCATGGAGTCGGTGCGTACACGGCAGCCTTCCGTGGAGGATGCGGTATACGGGAAAAACACCGCCATCGCCGCCCACATGGCGAATTACTCCTACTTTAACAAATGCCAGGCCGTGTGGAATGATGGCGCACGCAAGATCGAGGCCGGATAATACTCTCCGGGGGCGCAGTGGCCCGCCACAGTGCGACTGCGCCCTGGACGCCATCTGGGGCGGCGCGAAGAGGTCCGAGGAATTGCCGGCAGGTGAGGGCGTTCGCACGACATGCATGCGGGCAACATGAAGGCTCACCCATGTTGGAGTGCCGCACGTTAAGCTATGTCTTCAAGGAGGGCGATCGAGCCGCCGTTGCGCCTTCGGGGGGAGAAGTTGAAAAATGCTCAGATCACTAGGCCTGGTTCTGCGACGCGTCAGCTTTGCCTGGATCGTGCTCACCTTGCTGCCGGCATTCGCTGGAACCGACTCCATCGATGCCGAACGCCTGAAACTGATTCCCGCGCGGATGCAGGAATTCGTTGCCGATGGCTCCATCTCGGGAGCGGTCTACCTCGTCGCATATCGTGGCAGGGTACTGGCCTTCGGAGCGGTCGGGTCCAGCGACATCGAGAACCACAAGCCCATGCGCACCGACACCATTGTGCAGATCATGTCGCAGACCAAGTCGTTCACCGGCGTAGCCGCCATGATGCTGGTTGAGGAAGGCAAACTCGATCTAACGCGCCCCGTGCAGGATTACCTGCCGGAGTTTAAGGGCCAGCTTATCGAGGAAAAACAGCCCGACGGCTCCATTTCCACCCACCCGCCCGAACATCCCATGACGGTTTGGCAATTGATGTGTCACACAGCAGGCCTACCCTTTCTGCCATCCAGTGGGCCCTTCCATCGCATCAATTTTAATCTGAACGCCACGCTGGAGGAGGTGGTCCGCGGCTTTGCTGGCGAACACCTGCTGACAGAACCGGGGCGAAAGTACCTTTACAGCAATATGGGCATCGCAACGCTCGGCCGCATTATTGAAGTGGTGTCCGGGCAAGAGTATTCGCGCTTTGTGCAGAGCCGCATCTTGGGCCCACTGGGGATGCACGATTCGTTTTTCTATCCACCGCAGTCTAAGAAAGCCCGGATTGCAATGGTCTATCAACACGAAAACGGAAAACTGGTGCTGTCACGCGGTCGGGCCCAAGCTGGAGATCCCGCTGAATACCGGGCGGGAGCGAAGTATCCGGGGCCGGAACTGGGCCTCTACTCCACGGCCGATGATCTGTTCCGCTTCTACCAGATGCTCGCCAACGGCGGCCTATTCGAGGGCCGACGATATCTCTCGGCGCAGGCATTGGAAGTGATGAAGCAGGATCACACTCCGGATCATTCCGGCTACGGGCTGACTTTCACTGTCTTGAATAATCAAACGATGCTGTTGAACCTGGCATCTCCAGGAACGTTCGGCCACGACGGGGCCTTTGGTACGGGAGGATGGATCGACCCAAGGAATGAACTGGTCGTAATCTTTCTTTCCCAGATGAACGATGCCACAGCCAAGTCGGCGCAGCACGCCCTGGTGCAGATCGCGGAATCGGCTGTGCGGAAAACCCAGAACTGACCACCGCGTCTGCGGAAACTCAGTGCGGCCCTGGCGCTGTCCGCCAGCGACGAGAAATCCTCACACTCCTCGGTCACGTGTTGGCGTGCCGCCACGGCCACGTTGCCGGCGAACACCATCGCATCTCCGAACCGCAACGCCAGCCATGCCGCCTTGCCATTGAGAAATCAGACGGCCGCCATGGGGCAAAAAATATTTGTTTTTTTCCCTTGACAAAGCTCTCGGTCTCATCTACAACGCTTTTTGTACTGATCGGCAACAAAAACCGTAAGGTTGTGTGAAACGGTCAGTCCTGGCCAGAAATTAGCTGGCCGCACCATCTGGAGGTATTGGCGATGCGTTCGCATTTATTATCCTTATCAGGGCCCCCTGTCACGTCCCAACTTTTCGGGAGGTTATTGTCCCTCCTCCCCTTTTTCCTTCTTTCCACGCCGCTCCTTTGGGCGCAACTCTATACGGGCAGCGTCACCGGTGTCGTCACTGACCCTTCGGGAGCACCCATTCCGGCGGCCAAAATAACTCTGGTGGATCAACAGAAAGGGTTTACCTTCACGACCTCCAGTAATAGGGAAGGCCGCTATTACTCTGAGGCCATCCCACCGGGGGTTTACAATGTGACGGTCGTGGCCAAAGGATTTGCGGACGGAGTCCGGCCGAATCTCCGGCTCGAAGTTGACCAGCACCTAACGGTGGATTTTGCCATGGCTCTGAGCGCTGCCGTCACGAAGGTCCAAGTCACCGCAGCGGCGCCTTTGTTGGCGGCGCAGGACGCCGTCACCGGGCAGGTGGTCAATTCTATGGATTTGGCCGATCTGCCGGGCCACTCGGTCATGGGGCTCGTCTATTTGGCGCCGGGCGTGGGCACTCAGTCATTGGCATGTCCTACCTGTCAATTAAATAACTTTTACTCCGCAGGCAGCCGGAACGCGACATCGGATGTGCTGCTCGATGGCGTCACCACGACGACGCAGACTCCTAACTCCGGCATCGTCCAATCGAAGTATCAGCCTTCCTCCGACGCCGTCGAGCAATTCGTGGTGCAGGAGTCCAACTTCAGCGCTGAGTACGGTTTCACCGGCTCGACGATCATCAACATGATTACCAAATCCGGGACCAATAAATACCATGGAGTGCTCTTTGAGTACATTCGCAACAACATATTCAACGCGCAGAACTTTTTTAACAACCTTGTGCCCAACAACCCGGTTACGGGCATGCACGATAACAATTTCGGCGGCACAGCGGGCGGGCCAATCAAGAAGGACAAACTCTTCTTCTTCGCCAACTACGAAGGGGACCGCCTCGCGAGCATCTTCAGTGACGGGATTGTCCCTACGCCCTCTGCAGCCCAGTTACAGGGGAACTTCGGAGAACTTTGCACCAATGTGGGAGGTTCGTTCAATAGCAGCGGGCAATGCACGGGCGGGTATGGCCCGTTAGGGCAACTTTGGGATCCTTATTCCAGCGTCTACAGCTCCCAAATTGGCGGCGCGGTGCGGTCCCAGATCATTCCATTCAACAATCTGAACACATATCAGAGCTCCTACTCCGGGCTGGCAGCAAAACCCGGCAACTTGATCAATTCCGTGGGCATGAAGATGGCGCAGTTTTTTCCGGCCCCCAACATTGCGCCGAGGTTTGCAGATGACAATCTAGTGGTCTACAACTATAACGCCACTGCGCCTACCTACCAGAAAGATGACAGGGGTGATATTAAGTTAGATTATCGCGTCAGCGACAAGGGACTGCTCGAAGGCAAGTTTTCCGATCATACCTACAACCACCCGGCGCTGATTTGCATCGGTAACGAGGGCGATCCCTGCAACGCGGGTGACCAGATCCTCACCGACCACCTAGCGGCGGTGAACTACACCCACAACTTCACCCCGAATTTGTTGGCGAGCTTCGCTTTGGGGTACTCCCGCACGACCTACGACCAGGAAGGAATCGGCTCCGAGCCCCAGTACAAGGGCCTCAGCCCGACGAGCATCGGTATGGCCAGCAATATGGACTACAATGGAATTGCGGGGTTGCCCGATGTCGTCCCCGATACTTTCCTGCCCTTGGGACAATATGCGGGCGTGCACTTGGTCAACAATTCGGATACCTTCCAGCTTACCGGGATGGCGACGTGGATGAAGGGGCATCACATGCTCAAGTTCGGGGCCGAGGGTCGAATGTACCGCGTGAACTCGTTCCAACCCACTGCTCCTGATGGCGAGTTCGCTTTCAACACCATCGATGGCGGTGTATCCGAGATTACCCACGGCAGCGGCACGTGTTTTACCAACTTACAATACTGCCCCTATGGAAGCGCGGTGGCGTCCATGGAAATAGGCCTTGCTAGTTCGGGGGCCTACCAGATTCCGATGTACGTCAGCACCCGTAGCTTCAACGTGGGTGCGTTCGTTCAGGACAACTGGAACTTTAGCCAGAACCTTACGGTGAACCTGGGCCTCCGTTACGAGGTGTGGATGCCTCGGACCGAACGTTGGAACCGCATGGCCGAACTCGATCCGAACGTGGTATCTCCGCTTCAGGTTCCCAGCCTCGGTACCCTGCACGGTGGGATGGAATTCATGGGGGCCGGAAATGGATCCAATTACAACCTCCAGCCTAAGAACTTCGGCCCACGAGTTGGTTTTGCCTACCGGTTGGGAACGAAGTCTGTGGTCCGCGGCGGGTACGGGATCTACTATTCCACCAGCAAATCCGCGGCGACAGGCGTCGGCACATTGGGATTCGACACGTGGTCATCGACCACTCCTCTGATTACGACCTACCAAAATAACGGGTATACGCCTGCGGGCCTGTTCAACAATCCGTTCCCCAACGGCTTTCTCCTTCCTACAGGCAACAGCCTAGGCCTTTTGAGCCAAGTTGGCTTAGGCGCGGACGGACCGATCCCCTCCCTCGACTCCAGGACGCCGTACGAACAGACGTGGACCCTCGGCGTCCAGCGAACCATGCCCCTGAATTTCCTCCTAGAGGCTAACTATATAGGCAAGAGGGGAACGCACCTGTACTTCGGCGGAACGGGTCAGATGAACCTTTTGCCGGAGTCTTTCGAAACTGCCACACCCGCGCAGCTCGCGGCCCTCGCTACCTATGTCGCGAACCCGTTCGCCGGTATCATTACCAACCCCCAAAGCACGATGTCGGCAGGGACGATTCAAGCTGCCCAGTTGCAAGTGCCGTTTCCGCAATTCACCCAGTTTTTGGGGGACGCACTCCCGACTGCGGAGTCCTTGTACAATGCCCTGACGGTGAGGGGGCAAAAGCGCTTTTCCAATGGTCTCCAGTTTCTGGCGACCTACGTTTTTTCGAAATCGATGGATAACTCGTCAAGCTCAGGCGGCAACCTGGCTTGGCTTGGCACGCCGACCAGCTTGCAGGACCCGTACCGGCTTTACCTGGAAAAGAGCTTGTCATATTTCGACCAGCAGCAAATCTTCCACGCCGATTTTGAATACGCCCTGCCTGTCGGCCGGGGTAAGTATTTCGGTTCGAAAATGAACAAGGTGCTCGACGGCGTGGTGGGCGGATGGCAGGCCAATGGCATCATCACTTTGGCCAGCGGCATCCCGCTGCCTATAGGCCTATCGGGCGGCGTGGCTTTGCCGGGCTATTCTCAGCGCCCGAACCTGTCGGCTCCTCTGGAGTGCGCCACGGGCTCCCTGACCTCCCGTTTAACCCAGTACTTTGCCAACCCATCCGTAGCGACTGCGCCGGCGGAATACGCGCTGGGCACCGCGCCCCGGACCATCGGCAGTTGCCGGGCGCCCGGGCAGAACAATGCGGACCTGTCGGCGCTCAAGTACTTCTCCTTCGAGAGGTATCGCGAAGGGATGAAGTTGCAATTTCGACTGGAAGCTTACAACGCTTTGAACAAATTTATCATGGGTCAGCCGAATATGGGCGTGAACAGCGGATCGTTTGGAGCAGTCACCGGCCAGGGGAACTCGCCGCGACAGTTGTCAGCCGCGGTGAAGCTCTATTGGTGATCTCCTCTCCGCGAGGATTTCCCGGCCGGTGGGCGATCGACCGCGCCAATGCTTGACCGATATGCGGCAAATAGGCAGGCAGCGTCCCACCGGGCCGGGGTTTTTCCCTTGGGAGGGAGATAGGGAAAGAGTTCTGCCGCTGACGGGATTGAAATCTTTATTGAGAAGTGCACCTATGCGCCTTTCCACGGCTCTTTTATGTTCAAGCCTCCTTGCGCTAAGTCTCGCCGCTCCAGGGCCGGCCAGCGCCGCTGATCCCCCCGCAAAATTTGCGAGTTTTGCACTTTGTGACCAGGCCCGCCTGAGCGCAACCCACCCTGCTTTTATCGCCACGCACTTCGATTTCGTTGAAGATGGCGGCTGGGCTAACCCGCAGGTGATGAAGGCATTAAATCGGAATATTAAGCTCTATATCTATTTCAATTCGATGTTTACCGTTATCACTCGTGCGTCCATGCCTGCCGATACGTATTTCTACGATCCCCGTTCCCACCTGCAACTTACGAATCCTGGTGAACCTACCGTCCGCCTCATGAATTTATCAAGCAGCACCTACCGATCCTACGCCCTGCAACACATACAAAGGAGTCTGGCCAAGGGATATGATGGCGTGCACCTTGACGACGTGCATGGAGACCTCACGAGTCCTCTACACAGCCATATGGTACAGGTAGACAGTTCTGGCAAGTTGATTCCCTACACCTCAATTCCTCCCTGGGCACTCCAATACCCCTCGCAGATGACCGAGTTCATTACGTATATAAAGAGTAAGGTCGGTGCACAAAGACCCGTTGTGTTCAACGGGCTTATCCCGCCCGATTATCGTGAAACCAAGTATCTGCCTTTCGCCGACGGTTTCGTTATCGAGGGATTTGTCGCAGACAACCGACAATTCATAAGGAAACACTGGTTCACCGATGACGCATGGGTAAGGGCCGTCAATGCCCTTATGCAAAACTCGCAAACCAAAATTGCTTCGGTAATGGTCTATGGGTTGCCCACCACGATAAACGCGAGGCTTTATGCCTTGACATCATACCTCATCGGCAATCGAACCGGGTTGGCTTCCTTTGCCTATGGCGACGTAGGCTGTAGCGAGATTAATTTCTTTCCCGAATGGCAGATTAATTATGGAACTCCCTTAGACCCGCCCCAAAAAGGTAACACGGTGTCCGTGGCCGATTACTATGATAGCGCCCACCGCCTCTATAAAAGGTCATTCACGAACGCCGACATCTATATTAACCCCAGCGAAAAAGACCCATCCGCTGAGGTCGCGTTGCCAGCAACGAAGTATAGGGCCAGCCTGACGGGCGGCAATATACCTGAACTGGGGGGTGGTGGGACTATTACGTATGTTCCGGTCGGATCGCTTCAACTTGGGCCACATGAGGCTGCAATCTTGCTCAACAAGCCACGACCTCAGCCGGCCCCGCCAGGTGCTCGGTAAAACGCATTCGTTCGCGAGCAAATGCGGTTGAAGGAAGCTACGAATCGATGTTGGCGAACTGCGGGAGTTCTCTGATCGCCTATACTCAATGCGGATCTGTGCTGCGGGTACGGTGCGACCCTGGGTGGTGGAATTTGAACGCAGGCTCATCAGACACCGTCCTGGTGGCGCTGCAGCGCGCCTTTCGGCACCCCGCGACGGGAATGACTTTACTCGACTCGGGGGGTTGACGCCTGCACGTTCCGGCGTTCATCGATACGGAGTTGGATTAGCTTAGGAGAAAAAATGTCAGATGAATTCTCAAAGGCAGAGGGCAGGAAGCAAGGCAGGGCTACCCTTAAGCCCATCGCTTCTACTGCCGGACCAGCGCTGATGCGCCAAATCAACCGGTCGATTCTGATGAACCTCGTCAAGCTCCACGAGCCGGTATCGCGGGCGCAGTTGGCTGAATTAACGGGCATGTTCCGCAGTACGGTTTCCGAGATTGTGAAGGAACTCGTCTCATTGGGGCTGGTGCTTGAGACGGTGGGCCAGCCGAGGGGGCGCGGACGCGTGCCGGTGCTGCTCTCCTTGAACAACCGGAGTTTCTGGGTGATCGGGGTCTGTGTGCGGCCGGAGCGTACCGACGTGGCTCTCGCTGGGCTGGGCGGGAAGAAAGAAAGGTCCATCTCGTTTCCCACTCCAGCGCGGCCGAACCAACTGCTGTCGCAACTTTCCGGCGCGATCAATCAGCTTCGCGAACAGCCGGGCTGCACCACCCCTCTCGACGTTTACCGGATCGGTGTGGGTGTTCCGGGCCGGGTGGACGCAGCCGCAGGCCGCATGCTCGGGTCTGCGCACCTCCCCGCCTATGCCAATTTCGACATGGTCGCCGCACTGGAAGAACGCTTCGGCATTCCAACGGAAATTCAAAATGATGCGAGGCTTGGTGCACTGGCTGAGGCGTCCATTGAAGCCGCCGAGGAAAAAGACTCGGGGGAGTTTGTGTTTGTTCAGATCGCCCCCGAAGGCGTCGGTGGCGGCATTGTCATCGATGGCGAATTGTACAATGGCCACCACGAGACGCTGGCAGGGGAGTTTGGCCATATGGTGGTGGAAGCCAACGGCCCCCAATGCGCTTGTGGGCGCAGAGGCTGTTGGGAACTGTACGTATCGGATCGGGCTACCGTCCGGCGCTATGCGCCGCGAAGTGATCCGACGGATCCCCAAAACCGCGAGAGATTCTGGGAGGCCGTTTCAAAGCGCGAGCCCGCCGCCGTAAAGTGCCTTAAGGAAACGGCTCGGTACATTGGAATTGGGTTAGGCAACATCGTTCTCACGCTGGATCCGGCTTCGATGGTGATTGCAGGTCGCGTCTGCAAGGAATGGGAAATTGTCTTTCCGATTATCGATCGCGCCTTTGCGCCAGCCCATCTCACCATTCCGGTCCGCAGGGCTCGGTTGGATACCGACGACCTCTACCTCCAGGGCAGTATTCTTCTGGCGGTAAACGCCGCATTTCGCCAGCCCGAGGTGGGCATTAACGTTTTGGCCCCCGCCGTATAGCAGAATCGCGCTTCGCCCTGGTCCTGGTTTTAGGCAGCCCCCGCACCCGAACCATAAGAATCTGATTGGAGGGTAGTGTTGCTAAAGCGGCGTGGTGCCTGGAGTCCCGGCCCCACATTATCTTGCCGAAAGCCGCTGCAAGGAGAAAAGCATTGAAATATTCCCAAGGGAAGTTGACGGTGAGCGCATGCATCGCGCCGTGGCTGACCGTCTTTTTGCTGCTTGCCTGTTTGCTGAACCCGGTTTCATCATCTGAAGCAAGGTCCGTTCCTTCATCCGCCAGCGACCTCTCAGGTTTTTCCGCCCTCTCACCTATCGATGTTCACGCTCACGCTTTCATCAATGATCCTGCTTTCGCAGTCTTCCTAAAGCGTCTGAACCTCCATATCCTCAATATCAGTGTGGTGATTAAGCACGGTCGCGGATACGACGAGGCGGCTCAACCCAACCGGGTGGCGCGCGAGATTCTGCGCAGCACGAATGGCTTCGCGGCATGGTGTTCCACTTTCGACCCGCAAGATTTTGAAAAACCCGGGTTCGCGGAGCACTCCATCGAGATTCTTAATGCGACCTTTTCAGAAGGGGCGGTCGCAGTGAAAATCTGGAAGGCCATTGGCATGGACCTCAGAAAGCCCGATGGCTCCTACCTGATGGCCGACGATCCCGTTTTTAATTCCATTTACGCGGATATCGACTCGCACAACCGCACCCTCTTTGCTCACCTGGCTGAACCCACGTCCAGTTGGCAGCCTCCAAACCCCGCCAGCCCGGACTACGAGTACTACAGTCATAACCCCGAGTGGTGCATGTTCCTACACCCGGACCACCCTTCGAAGGAGGCGATCCTGGCCGCGCGAGATCGCCTGCTGGCGAGTAATCCCAATCTGCGGGTGGTGGGCTGCCACTTGGGGAGCATGGAAACAGATGTGGATGAAGTCGCGCGGCATCTTGACCGTTATCCTAACTTCGCTGTCGACACAGCGGCCCGCGTTTCCTACCTCATGATGCAGTCCCCCGAAAAAGTGCGCGCGTTCATGATCAAGTATCAGGATCGAGTGCTTTATGGCACCGACAACGGTCTGGTGCCCGGCGACGACCCATCCAACACTCTGCCGCGCTGGCAAGAACGATACCTGTGGGAGTGGAAATACTTCGCGACCAATGATTGGATTGAATATAACGGCAAGAAATATCGTGGGCTGGCATTGCCCCAACCTGTCTTGTACAAGCTTTATCACGATAACGCCGTCCGTTGGGTGCCGGGGATTTTGGGGAGGCAATAAAATTTGGACTTCTGGTGGCCACCCCGCAGCTTGATCAAATCAAGGAGGCACAAATGAACCGGACCGGGCAGCGTTCGAAACTGGAAAGACACTCGGCATTGATTTCATTACGCGCCGCCGCAATCATGACCGTCATAGCCATGGCGCTGGCGTTCTCGGCAATTTTCGCCAGCGCGCGGGGCAGAGCAACCGCGGGATATCCCCCCGCCAAGGCCGCCGCGCACTCGGGACCCGATGTTACCAAGCCGACCCTTTACGTCGTCGGTTACGCCCATTTGGATACTCAGTGGCTCTGGGAGTACCCGCAAGTCATCAGCGAATACCTCCCTAAAACGATGCATGCCAACTTCGACCTGTTTGAAAAGTATCCACACTACATTTTCAATTTTAGTGGCGCCAATCGCTATCGCCTGATGAAGGAATACTTCCCCGCTGATTACGAGAAGCTGCGGCAATACGTCAAGGCGGGGCGGTGGTTTCCTTCGGGCGCGTCGATGGAAGAGGGCGACGTGAACACACCTTCACCCGAATCGATCATGCGCCAGGTCCTCTATGGCAACGAGTATTTCCGTCATGATTTCGGAGTAGCGAGCGCCGAATATATGCTGCCGGACTGCTTTGGTTTTCCTGCCTCTTTGCCGAGCATTCTGGCGGCGGCAGGGATAAAGGGATTCTCCACCCAAAAACTAGTTCAGGGCTCAGGGGCACCCGTGGGGGGACCAACGTCCCCGGAAAAGACCCCTAAGGGTATTCCCTTTAACGTCGGGTTTTGGGACGGGCCGGGCGGCAAGAGCGTGCTGGCCGCATTCAACCCGCTTTCCTACGTCGGCACAATCTTCGACGACATTAGCAAAAGCCATCCCGAGTTCAGCAAGCGTTACTCCGGTTATGTCGACTGGCCCAAGCGGCTGGAGTTGGATGGTAAGGTCACCGGACTTCCCGTCGATTATCACTATTACGGCACGGGAGACATCGGTGGCGCCCCCGCGGAGCCCTCGGTTAACCTGCTGGAAGCCATCATCACCAAGAGTCGCGCGGTTCTCCCCCCTCTGACGGAGCGGATGGGCATGGAAATACAGGAACTTCCTCCGGGGCAAGGTCCCCCCATTCAAGTGGGAGACGGCCCGGTCCGGGTGATCTCCTCCAAGGCCGATCAGATGTTTCTCGACATCCTCCAATCCGGCAAGGCCGGTCACTTGCCGCATTTTAGTGGTGACCTTGAGCTTACCAATCACTCGGCCGGCTCACTGACTTCCCAAGCGGAGCACAAGCGTTGGAATCGCCAGAATGAAATGCTGGCGGACGCCGCCGAGCGCGCCTCAGTCGCGGCCGCATGGTTGGGCGGCCCCCCCTATCCGTTACAGCGTTTGAACGACGCGTGGACCTTGGTGCTAGGTGGACAGTTCCATGACATCATGGCCGGCACCGCCACACCCAAAGCTTTCGAGTACACGTGGAACGACGATGTGATCGCCCTGAACCAGTTCGCTGCCGTGCTGACCAGCGCTAGCGCCGCTATTGCTTCCGGCCTGGATACCCAGAGTGGAGGCGCAGCGGTGGTCGTATACAACCCTCTCAACATTGAGCGCGAGGACGTGGTAGAAGCCACACTTTCCTTTGCTAAAGGCGTGCCGGAAGCCGTTTGCGTGTTCGGCCCGGATGGCACGGAAGTACCTTCGCAGTTGGAAGGAGGTCCCGAATCAGGGCGGGTGCTGTTCCTCGCCAAAGTGCCTTCCGTGGGCTTCGCGGTTTACGACGTCCGCCCGGGCGACGCGCCCGCGCCCGCCTCATTGGATCTGAAAGCCAGTAACTCCTCACTTGAGAATGCGCGCTACCGCGTTAGCATCGATGCGAACGGCGATGTATCGAGTATTTACGACAAGAGCATCAAGCGTGAATTGCTCGCCGCTCCGGCTCGACTGGCATTGCAGACAGAAAAACCGTTCGATTATCCCGCTTGGAATATGGATTGGGCTGACCAGCAGAAGCCACCGCGTCGTTACGTCTCGGGTCCGGCCCAGATTCGCGTGCTGGAAAGCGGACCGGTGCGCGTGGCCGTGGAAGTGACCCGCGAAACCGAAGACTCCAAGTACGTCCAGACGGTAAGCTTGGCCGCGGGTGATGCCGGCAACCGCGTGGAATTCGGGAACGTCATCGACTGGAAAACCAAACAGGCTGCCCTCAAGGCCACCTTTCCCCTGACCGCCGCGAATCCCCTGGCAACTTACAACTGGGGAGTAGGCACGGTTCAACGCGGCAACAACGACCGAGCAAAGTTTGAAGTTGCTTCGCACCAGTGGTTTGACCTGACGGACAAGAGCGGAGCTTACGGCGTCACCGTGCTCTCCGACTGCAAGACGGGATCGGATAAACCCAATGATAGTACCCTGCGCCTGACCCTGATCTACACCCCGGGCCCCGGTGGAGGCACCAGCCAGGAATTTCCCGATCAGATGACTCAGGACTGGGGCCACCATGAATTCGTCTACGGCCTTGCCTCGCACGCTGGCGACTGGCGGCAGGGGAAAACCGATTGGCAAGCTCAGCGCCTGAATACTCCGCTGATTGCATTTCAAAGCACCAACCATCCGGGGGTGTTGGGGAAGACCTTTTCCTTCCTGCGCGTTGATAGCAATCATGTGCTCGTAACCGCGGTGAAGAAGGCCGAGGAGAGCAATGAGGTCATCCTCCGCATGGTTGAGATGCGCGGTGAAAAAGCACCGAATCTGCACGTTGCCTTAGCCGGTCCGATTACGGCGGCGCGCGAGGTCAATGGTCAGGAATTACCCCTGGGCCAAGCCACGGGGGTGAAGGGCGAGCTCGAAACATCCCTTGGACCTTACGATATCCGCACCTTTGCGGTAAAACTGGCAACGCCCGTCAAAACGCTGCTGCCAACGCATTCGCTGCCCGTGGAGCTGAAATACGATCTGGCAACGGCTAGCGAAGAGGGCGCCCAGGCCAAAACTGGTTTCGACGCCGCGGGCCAGAACCTCCCGGGAGAAATGCTTCCCACTACTCTACCCTTTGGTGGAATCACCTTCCATCTCCGACCGACATGGATGGATCGCCCCAATGCGGTGGTTGCTCGCGGCCAATCCATCCCGCTGCCCTCCGGCATGTTCAACCGGGTTTATGTCCTGGCGGCCGCTGACGGGGACCAAAAAGGTACATTCCGCTTGGGCGATACTGGTGTTGACCTGAACATCCAGGATTGGCAGGGTTACATCGGCCAGTGGGACACGCGGACGTGGATTACCCGTAGCGTGGAAACCGCCGCACCGCCTGAGCCCGCCCCCGACGATCACAGTTGGCAGGCAGAGAGAAACCGCAAGATCCGTGAATATGCACGAGACCATGGACCCATTACGCGCATCTATCCCGCATATACAGGGCTTAAACCCGGCTTCATCAAGCCCGCGCCGGTAGCGTGGTACGCCTCGCATCACCACACGGCACAGGGCGCCAATGAGCCCTACGCCTACTGCTACCTCTTCGCCTATTCATTGAATATACCCGACGGTGCTACCACGTTGACACTGCCGGATAACGATAAGATCCGAATCATGGCTATCACCGTGGCGGACCAAACCGGAAGTCTCCGCCCCGCCGAGCCGCTCTATGACACCTTGAGGGAAACAAAACCGTAGACGGCAGACGGTCGGCGATAAGCCTCGGCCCTGCCCCCGTGCCGTGACGGGCGCCACACACGAACGCAATGCAGATGAGTTGTGCGCTGCGCGAAGGAGGACTTGTGGGTATGAAAGAAATTCGACTATTCGCCTTGGTCTTTTGTTATATGGTCATGTCATCGTGGCTTCAGGCGCGGATACCGGCGAGGGTAGTAAGCGCGAATCCGACCCCCGAGACGCTCCACATCAGCTTGGATGGTAGTTGGAGGCTCTTCTTCTTTCCCCAAGGCAAGTTTCAGGTCAGCCACCCCGACCAACTCAAAACGCAGGAGTTGACCTCGATCGAGGCCTCTGTGCCCGGGGAAGCGGCCCTCGATCTGTCCCGGAGAGGGGAGTTACCTGCAGACCTCTTCTTCGCCGATAACATCACGAAGTTGAAACCCTACGAACTGTACGAATGGTGGTATCAGCGCGACTTCCCAACCCCTCCGGGCATCACCGGGCGGCGGTTAGAGCTTCGTTTCCACGGGGTGGATTGCCTTGCCACCTATTGGTTAAACGGGACGGAATTAGGGGAATCGTCGGACGCGCTGGTTGAGCAGCACTTCGATGTGACGGGAAAATTGAACTCCAAGGGGCCAAACAATCTCACGATCAGGTTAAGGTCGCCGATCATTGAGGCAGCCAGCAAGCAATATGACCCTGCGTACACGATCCTAAGTTCCGGACGCACGAACCAGGAGGCAGTTTGGATCAGGCGGCCTGTGCATTCCTATGGTTGGGACATCATGCCGCGGGCAGTGTCGGCGGGCCTCTGGCGTCCGGTGGAACTCATAGTCCATGCGCAGCACGATATCACGGACATGTATTTCACCACCGTCTCTGTTCAGCCGGGCCGTGCTACGCTGGCGGTTTCGTACGAACTCTCGACGGACCCCGCGCTGCTTTCCCAACTCAGGCTGAATGTGGTTGGTCGCTGTGGCGAATCGACATTCATGTATAGCCACAGCCTGCAGTTCACGGCGGGAATGTTCAGAGTTGAGGTGCAGAACCCGGCGTTGTGGTGGCCCCGGGGTTACGGCGACCCGAATCTGTACAAAGTGACGACCCAACTCTTGCAGAATGATAAGGTGATCGCCTCCCGCGGGGACACAGTAGGAGTCCGCAAGCTCGAATTGATTCGGACCGAGACGACAAGCTTGGAAAAGCCTGGCCTGTTCCTTTTCAAAGTCAACGGGGTACCGATCTTGGTCAAGGGCTCCAACTGGGTGCCAGCGGATGCTTTTCACAGCCGTGACGCGTCGCGCTATGAAAAGATCCTCGCGTTATTCATCGACCTGGGGTGCAACTTCCTGCGAAGCTGGGGAGGAAGCGTCTACGAAGATGACGCGTTCTTTGACATCTGCGACCGGAACGGGATCATGGTGTGGCAGGACTTCTCCATGGCAGGCGCGATTTACCCGCAGACCCCGGAGTTCCTGGAGGTGATGAGGAAAGAAGCCATTTCGGTGGTGAGAAAGCTGCGGAACCACCCTTCACTCGCCCTCTGGTCCGGTGACAATGAGGTCGACATGTTTTGCTATCGTGCCGGTCTGGACCCTGCGCGCAACCAGATCACGCGGGAGATTTTGCCGCAAGTGGTTTTCCAGGACGATCCTTACCGGCCTTACCTTCCCAGTTCTCCCTACGTGTCGCCGGAAGTGGTCGCCACTGGAAACCTTAAGCTCATGCCCGAAGACCATCTGTGGGGCCCCCGGGACTATTTCAAAAGTACTTACTACACCGAGCACATGGCACATTTTGTCAGCGAGATCGGTTATCACGGCTGCCCCAGCCTTTCCTCTATCAAACGCTTCATTGACCCGGCACACCTGTGGCCGGCGACGGATAACCCGCAGTGGATTCTTCACTCTACGGATTGGACAGGCAATCCCTACCGCATCAAGCTGATGTCCAATCAAACCCAGGAGCTTTTCGGCACCGTGCCGGAAAACATCGAGGACTTCATCCTGGCCTCACAGATCTCTCAAGCCGAAGCGATGAAGTTTTTCGTGGAGATGACCCGCCTCGACAAGTGGCGGAGCACCGGCGTGGTTTGGTGGAATGTCATGGACGGCTGGCCACAGTTCTCCGACGCCATCGTCGACTACTACTTCAACAAGAAGCTCGCCTATTACTACCTACGACGCGTCCAGAACCCAGTCTGCATCATGGTGGATGAACCCAAGGGGTGGCATTGCCGGGTGGTCGCGGGTAACGATTCACGCACCGACGCGAGCGGTCATTATCGCGTTTGGGACGCGGACTCGGGCGAGACTCTCCTCGAAAGTGATTACACTGCGAAGGCTAATGAGAATCTTGATCTCGGGACGATTCCCGTCTTCCACTCCGGAAAGCGGCTTTTCCTGATCAAATGGACGGCGAACGGCAAAAAGGGCGCCAATCACTATCTGCAAGGCTTCCCGCCCTTTTCGCTCGAACAGTACAAATCGTGGCTGATCAAGATCGCTGCGTTACAGGAGGATTTTGATGTGGCGAGGATCGGGAAATGATTCCTAGTTGTTCGCTCGCCCAATTGCAAATCGCGGCAACTCAGATTATCTCGGCACTGTTAGCGATCCGGCCGATCAGCATCCCGGAGAATGGCTGCCAGCGAGGATCAACCCTATGTAACCCCGTAGTATTTAGAGAACGTGGCAGAGCGGGTTTCATGCCGCGCCGTCTCCACATACCCCGTCAAGGAACGTAGCAGAACCGTAGCAGAATGCTGGACTCATCGTATGTAACTGTAAGAAAACAGGCTCGAGCTCTTGAGCGAAAGCAGAACCCCTGATTTGATGTAAAGGTATGGAAAGAATGGAGTAAGACTTAAGGAATGGAAAAAGCTTGGCTGCCTCTTAATCAGTAGGTTGGGGGTTTGATTCCCTCACGGCTCACCATCTCCCTTCAAGGTAATGAGTTGGAATTGAAAGGTCGTTAGCCAACTTCTCCCTGCGGTCAAGTTATTCAGACTTCGAGCGGTTGAACGCGGACTTCCACTTCCACCGATTGTCCGCCGCCGCCCAGGGTGAGGCCTTTCATCGGCGTCACATCACCGTAGTCGCGCCCCCAGGCCAGGGTGATGTGGGCGTCGGAAGGCATCATGTTGTTGGTGGGATCAAAACTCAGCCAGCCGTTTTGCGGATCGAAGACCGAAACCCAGGCGTGCGACGCCGCCGCGCCTTGAAAGCGTGGGCTGCTTCGAATGTACCCGCTTACGTAGCGCGCCGACAAGCGCAGCGAGCGGAGCGCGCCGATCATCAGGTGGGCAAAATCCTGGCACACGCCCTGGCGGTTATGGAAAACTTCCAGAAGCGGAGTATCAATGGAGGTGGATTTTGGCTGGTACCTGAACTCATCATGAATGCGGCCGGTGAGTTCCTGCAGAGAGCTCAGCAGCGGGCGGCCCGGCGTGAAAGTGGGGCGAGCATACTCCCGCAACTCAGCGAGGGAGGAGATGTAAGGGGAGTCGAAGATGAACTCGGCGGCGGCGATGGAATCCGCATCGAGCGGTTGGGCCAGTAAATCGCAAACCTTCTCCCACGCGGGAGACGATGGAATTTCTCCACCCGCCGGTTGCACCTCCACGACGCTGGAAGCGACGGCCGCAAAGCGGTCGTGCTTTTCAAATACCGCAAAGGTGGAAACATCGTTACCAAAATAGTCTTTGCGGTCGTGCAGGAAGGCAGGGAAGGGATTGACTTGCAGCGAGTGCTCGCGCACCCGTTGGCCGGGCAGCGCCCGCGGTGTCAGGTGTGCCTCACTGAAGCACTGCGTCACCGGTGACGGGTAAGCGTAGCGAGTGGAGTGTGTAATCCGGTAAAGCATGCATCCTCACCACGACGACATCAAGCGCGAAGCCTTGGCGGGGCTCATGTATTGTGCCGTCAGCGCTTCGGCAAATTCGAACAAGTTGCCTTTAAGCTGATCGAGCAGCGATTCCAGTGCCGCAAACCGCCCACCACCCTCCCGCTGGGCAAGCTCCACCATGGGCGCCACATGGATATCGCGCAGGGTTTTGGCAGCCAACTCTTTCAGCCGGTGGTGCTCTGCGTCGTCAGGTTCCCCGAGGGAATCGAATTGATAAACCAGGGCGGCCAATTGGAAACCAATCGACCGGGGATTCGACTCATCCGCCAACAGGAGTTGCAGCACCAGGTCGGTCCTGAGGACGCTCAGATATCGCGTGCGATAGGTGATGGAGCTGTCGGCGACTTGGAGCAAAACATTGAGGTACGGTTGGGCATCCGGCGGAACTTCCGCGATCCCCGCGCGCAGCAATTCCGCCATTTGCAAGGCCCGCTCCAGGCGGCGGCCGAGTTCCAGAAAGCGCCAGCCCTCGCCGCGCGTGGTGTTTTCCATCAGCAGGCCGAAAAAAGCCGACAGCGTCATGACGGCGCGATCGAGCACTCCCAGGTGGGCGATAAACCGATGTTCCGGGTTGACGGGCACGGCGCGGGAAAATTCCGCCTCCAGTTGCTGAAGCACGCGCCAGGTATCGCTTGAAAGCCGCTCCTTCAGTTGCCAGGCCACGCGCCGCATCTCTTTGAGGTTCCATCCCAGGCTGGAAATCCGCGAGGGGTCGTAGACCATGTCGGTGAGAAATCGCTGGACGCGCCAGCGCTGCTCGGCAAGGGAGGCCGTGGCATCCTCCGGCGGCAGAAAGTGCAGCCCCACCAGAATGTAGACTGCCGTCTCCAAGGTTACAGCACGCCCGAAATCTTCTTCCGCGGAGAGGGCGGGCAACATGGCGCGAAGGAGGCGCACATTGGCTTCCACGCGCTCGGTATAGCGGCCCAGCCAAAATAGATTGTCAGCGACACGGCTGGGCAGGGTGCCGCGGCCGGAGTAGGCTTCGACCAAAACCGGGGGCAGGTTGGGCGCGGGCGATATCTCCTCCGAGCCTCCCAGCACCCAGGTGTCTTTGCTCGCCCCGCCCAGCGGTACGGGAAGCCGATGGGAAGTGGTTTCCGTGGTGACGCGCGTCAAGCCGCCGGGCATGACGGTGTAGGATTGGCCGTCCCAAACCGCGAAAACCCTCAGGACCACGTGGCGAGCGGCCAAGCCCGCGTCGGTGCGCGCTGGCGCGGTGGAGAGCGCGATGCCCTCTTGCGCCACATATCGCTCCGGGTGCGCTTTGATTTTGCCGATCAGCTTTTCACGGCCGGCGGCATCCATCGTCGCCGGATACTCCAACTGATAACCGAAACTGGGAGACGAAGGTTTGATCACCAGTTCATCCAAATGCTCCAACACGTAGCGGCAGGGCTCCTCCTGGCCGCACCACCAGGTGGCCACCGAAGGCATGCGCAGATCTTCACTCAAAAGCGCGCGGCAAAGGCCGGGCAGGAAAGCCAAATGCCCCGTGGTTTCCACCAACCCGCTGCCCAGCGCGTTGTCAATCACCACGGCGCCATTGCGAACGGCCTGCATGAGGCCGGGCACGCCCAACAGGGAATCGCCGCGCAATTCGAGGGGATCGCAGAAACTGTCGTCGAAGCGGCGCATGATCACATCCACCGGTTCCAGGCCGGCGAGGGTTTTCAAATAGACGCGGCCGTCGCGCACCGTCAGGTCATCGCCTTCCACCAGGGGAAAACCCCAATAGCCCGCCAGGAAGGAGTGTTCGAAATAGGTGTCGTTGTGGGGCCCCGGCGTCAGCACCACCACGCGCGGTCTCTGGCTTTGCCTCGCCGCCAGAGCAAGAAGCGCGTCGCGGCGGACGTCAAAGAAGCGCGCCAACTGCCGAACGCGGTATTGACTGAAGACGGTGGACAAGGTGCGCGCGCTCACCAGGCGGTTTTCCAGCGTATAGCCCATGCCGGCGGGGGCCTGCGTGCGGTCCGCAATCACCCACCACTGGCCGTCGGGAGAGCGCGCCAAATCCGCCGCGTAAGTGTGCAGGTGCACGCCGTCCGGAGGGGTAATGCCAAAGCAGGGCCGCAGGAATTGGGGATTGCCGAAGACCAGCGCGGGGGGCAAATGATGCTCATACATCAGCCGCTGCTGGCCGTACAGATCGAACAGCATGGCGTTGAGCAATGCCGCGCGCTGGGTAACGGCCTTTTCAATTTGCGTCCATTCGCTTTCCGCAATCACCAGCGGAATGGGATCGAGTGGGAGGGGGCGTTCATTGCCCCACGGGTCGCTCGCGACATTGTTGGAGATGCTGGCTTCCCGGATGAGTTGCACGCCCGACCGCCAGTAGCGATTGAACTGCCGGAAGCCCATGCGCCGGATGGCCACGGTAAGCTGTCGCCAGTGGCGGCGAGGGAAGCCGGAAGGCAGCAGGGCCTCATCCCAGTAGCCCGGAAGGGGAGCGTACCGCCACTCCTCCGCCAGCGATTGATTTGGCGCCAGTGATGTCTCATTCATCAGAGGGTCCCGAGCGTCGTAGCGCTGCGCCTTAACTCAGCACTGCCCCGAGCGATGTGCTAGTCATCTTTAAGTTCGCAAGCTTTTACGAAGGAGTCAAGTTTTTCCACTTATGAGGAGCGATAAAAAAATCTTTTAAGCTGCTTTTCGATTGGATTGCCGGATTCCCCCCGGATTGCGCAGAGCGAAGCTCTGCGAATCGGTAACCGCGAATCCACAGCGAAGCCATGGCCGCAGAGCTTCGCTCTGCGCAATCCGAAGGGGAATCCGAATGGGGGGAATCATGGCGCCCATTACAGCCCTCGAACCGGCGCCCGCAAACGCGATTTCCCTAAGAAGAGCCGCAGCGGAACGCAAAAGACGCGTACCGCTGCGCTACCACCTTTCTCACGGGTCAGCCATGGACCGGTTGAGGTTTCGATTTTACAAACCGCGGAAGCGGGTGGCCCCTGTTCGCTGCCCGTCAGGCTTCTGACTGTCCAGCGAACAGATTGAGCCGGTAGGCATTCGCGAACTTCGGAAAGAACCTGGCGAAGACGCGAAAGGCGGTTCGCATCGACCAGGAAAGGCGCGGCCGCAAGGAATCGGGGACGTCACACATGCTGCGGGATTCCACCAGGCGCAGTCCGATGTTCCAGCGCTCAATCTCCCTCGGGTCTTCGCACGCCCAGGCGAAGCGGGCCGCGAGTTTGCGGCGCGCGTGGTCCTGGTTCTCATGGTCGATGCCCTTGCGGGTGGCGGTGTCGAAGGCGATGCTCAGGCGTGGGAAGTTGGCGGCGATTTGTGCCAGCGCCGCCTTCACCTCCGGCTCCGTCAGGTAGAAAAATACTGCCTCCGCGACGAAGCAATACGGCCCGGGGCTCTCGCGCACCGCGGCCATCCAACCGGGATCGAGGACCGATGCGGCCAGAGTCACGCGCCGCGCGCTATCGGTGAAAAACTTCCGCCGCAGTTCCACGGTATCGGGAAGATCCAGGTCGAACCAGTGCACGGTGCCATTGTCGAGCCGTTCGAAGCGGGTGTTGAGTCCGGCGCCAATTTCCACCACGGTGCCTTCCGGATGGCGGCTCAGAAAATCCTTCACCCACTCGTCGAACAGGGCGGTCCGCAAGGTACAACCCACCACCCGCCGCCTTTGGTTGAATCTCCGGAAATCCCAATCGATGGATTGGACCATTTCCACGGCCTTCCGATCGTTCAGGATCGGACGCTTCCCGAGGCTGTCAAGGGCGCGGCCGTAAAGCGGGACCAGCAGCGATTCCTGCACCTGGCCGAGTTGGATGGATTGTTTCGATATCATGTTCACCGCCCGCGCCTGTCGAATCCTCGTCGCGCCGCGAAGCCGCAACACGGTCCTCCGGCCTTACATTTTCAACCTGCGAGTAGTACGCCTGGCAACGTGGAAGGTCAAGCGGAGCGATGGCCGGAAGGTCAATATGCCTGAGAAAAAATCGGAAATATCGATGTCCCGGATTTGCGCAGGTTGAGCTTGCCTGCATCTGCGCAAATCGATCAGTGGCACCTTTCAACGGTGAACCAGGCAACCCCGAGTGCCCCCGGCCGGAGGGGGAGACAGACCGGGTCGCCGACCTTGACCGACGTATAAAATAACCACGATGCATTGACGGTGTCGCCACCAGGGTACGGCCCCCAGGGGGACAGTTCTAGATAGTAGCTTGTGCTTCTGCTCCCGCGATGTGTATCTTTGCCCATTATCTGCGCTGAATAAACGGTCGCGGGTGAGCGATCGAAGAGGGCGTTCGCCGCAATCCCTGCTCCGTATCCATATGGCAGAGCAAATATGAGCATAAGGAACAAATGCCTGGGCTGGGAAAGTATTGAGGGCTCGACGACTACATTCGCAAGAAACACGGCAAGACCGATACCGATGGCGAGGAATAGGACTCTGTGGCCTTCGTAAACGATTCCAATATCCAATGCGTCCATCGCCAGAACAAGCGCCGGAACCATCAACAGCACGCCGAGTAAGCCACGCCGGTCATCCGCCAAGAGGCTCACACTTGTGAATTCCCCTTTGGATTTCCAGACCACTATTACTGCCAGCCAGGGAAGAAGTGCCAGCGGCGTTATGACCAAGAAATAAGGATGCGGATAAATCCATCCCCACGCGGCCAAAATGAATGAAGTAACTCCTAAGGCATTTGCCAGGAATTTGCCACGCCCGGGGGTTTGCGACTTTCCTTGGCCAGTAGAATGCTGCGCGGGCGGCGGTGCGGAGGAAAAGTCTGACCCCATAGGTAAACCGCTTGTCAACGTGGAGGGCTTTCCCTTTCTTAACTGGTCGATTCGTGCGCGAAGCTCGGCGTTGGAGGGGTCTTCCCTGAGGCCATCCTGGTAGGCGTTGATGGCCTCGTCGAATTGTCTCTCGCGGCAATAGAAATCTCCCAGAGACAGCGCCGCATGGATTTTGGCGGCGTCCGCCCCGGCCGCGGTCTTGCCTGGCTCGTCAGCAGCTTTGGGCTCCGGGAGGAACGGGGGCGGACGGGAAGTTATACCGTTTTTTTTGTCCATGTTGCATCACTCGCGGGGGCTGGCGCAGAGTTGTGTTCGCTCTGATGCGCCAGCCCGCCAGCTTCACATGGTTCAGGTCCAACGGTCGGACACGACCCAGCGTCGAAGGCACGACGGGGCGCCCATTATAGAATAGCCGCAGACGAACGCCAAGAACGCGATGCGCTACGAACCCACGTCTGCACAACGTCATTTGCCCAACAAAAGCCGCAGCGGAACGCCAGAGACGCGTTCCTCTGCGCTTTTTTCAGGCACGATACCCCAACAGCCAGTGCGTACAAGCAAAGGGATGTAGTACGCCGCCAGGACCGGCGGCTCTTTAGGTCGTGCGATCTCGGACCCAAACCGCAAAAAGCGGGTCCAGAAAGAAGTACTGGCGCTGGTAGCGGTCAATGATGTCCTGGGCGTCGAGCGACTGGAGGGCCTTTTGTACCGTGGAGGCAGGTCCCAGACCATGCTCCCGGCGCACGGCCTCGGAATAAAGCGCCTCTACCCCTCGATCCGCAAGGGCCATAAGGACCGCCCGCTGGCGCGATGCCAGTTGTTCCCAGAGACGCTCGTAATACTGGGCTTGGCTTGCCACCAATCGGCGTGTGACCTCGTCAAGGTCTTCCACTCCGATCATTCGTTTGCCGCGCAGTTCGGCGTGGTCCCATAACTCGTGGGCCAACCGCTGCACGTCGTAGGGAATGAGTTCAGCGGTCACCAACAGCCGCTGGACAGCCTCGTCGGCAACCTTCCGGCCCCGGCGGGCGAATTGTGCCAGGATGAATTTCCTCCAGGCTTCGGCCGGGATCTTCTCGAGAAACAAGCGGGGCCCGGCCTTGTGAAACGGGCGCTTGGCTTTCAGCATCTCCTCCATCAAGGAGGGTTGAGAACCCGCAAAGACGTACCCGACGTCCCTTTGGACCTGCACGGCGTTGCGCAGGGCGTTCTCGATCGCTCCGCCATCAAAAACCCTGATCTGTTGAAACTCGTCCAGACAGATGGCCATGCGAAAGCCGCCCTTCCGCGTGATTTCTCCGGGCAAGGCAAACACTTCGGGCGCCACCGGTGCGGGGTCGAAGTCAGCCCTTCTCCCCAGCGAGAGCTTGACCTCGCCGCTGTTCAAATCGAGTTCCGCCTCCGGTTTGACTTGCCGGATGAAACGGCCCACCCAATCCTTCACCCGACTCCAGGGGCCGGCGGCGCGCAGGACCTTGTCGGCAAACTTCTCCAGAAACTGGCGGTAAGTGGCGTAGTTGCTTACGGGAATGACCACCGTCGTGAAACCCTCGGCCCTAAGCCGCTCAAAGGCCACCGCCACCAGCGAACTTTTGCCGAAGCGGCGCGGCGACAACAAAAAAAGCTTCTGCCCATCCTTAATGTCCCGGATCACTTGCGCCAATTCATCAACCCGGTCCACAAACGCCGTCTCGGTAACAATCTCGCCAAACACAAACGGATTCTCTTCGCGTCGCATTCCCATTTAGTCCTCCCCGCTACGCCATTTAGCGTAACGCCAAATGGCGTAACCGGCAAGCCCCGACGTACTTGGCCTTCGTCTGCACCCCTATGCCTCGGCGTGGTTGCGGAAGGTGTTGCACATGGCGTCAAATGCGGCTGTGCCGGTCGTTTCCTTGGCACCGGCACTCCTGCCTGTGTCGGTTTTCCTGCACAGGGGGGAAAATGGTGTCAGGGGGGAAAATGGTGTCAGGAACCATTATCTCGGGCACCCGCTGTTCTGCATGGTGTTTTCCAATCCGAATTCATAAAATGGTTCCTGACACCATTTTCCCCTGACACCATTTTCCCCCCTGACACCATTTCCCCCCCTGACACCATTTCCCCCCCTCTGACACCATTTC
>Ga0326728_10005306_pt1 | contig 36476 bp, 39 predicted proteins | sample MB3enrmetagenome_FD_207602 | JGI IMG/M metagenome (GOLD analysis project Ga0326728, IMG submission 207602) | Lab enriched peat soil microbial communities from McLean, Ithaca, NY, United States - MB31MN | ecosystem: Environmental > Terrestrial > Soil > Wetlands > Peat | place: USA: New York...
GGATTACAAAAAACAAGCCTTCTCGACTATCCCGATAAAGTAGCCAGCGTGCTGTTCACTCCAGGCTGCAACCTGCGTTGCCCATTCTGCCATAACTGGCGCATAGCCGTAAATCCGCAGCCGCCGTTTCTGCAGGAAGCCGCTGCATTAGAAATCTTGGAAAGCCGCAAAAAATACGTGGACGCAGTAGTGGTGACCGGCGGAGAACCATGCATGCACAAGGAGCTGCCGAAATTCCTCGCTAAACTTAAGGAACACGGTTTTATGGTTAAATTGGACACGAACGGTTTCTATCCAGAAGTGCTTGAGGAATGCCTCGGCAGTGTGGATTACGTAGCTATGGACGTAAAAACCTGCAGAGAAAAATACAGGTTGCTCGGCGCACAAGACACAACTGGACTTATACGAACCATGGAAATCCTAAAGACAGGCAAGGTGCCCTACGAGTTCAGAACAACCGTGGTGCCAGAAATAGTCACAGCCCAAGACGCCACATGCATCGGCGAACTGGTAAAAGGCTCAAAAAACCATGCACTCCAACAATTCATTCCAGAGGATACGCTGGATAAAAGATTCCAAACTCTCAAGCCTTACGCGCCGGAAACAATCAACGACTTCGCAGAAATAATACGCAGATACACAGAAAATGTTTTCCTTCGAATCTAAATTCAAGAAACTATCTCTTAAATAATCTCATAGTGATATGGATGTCTGAAGTCCTAACAAGTTCCACATGGGGCTTCGTCGCCGTTGTAGTAGCCATAGTGGCAATAGCTATTACCATATACTTTGCGAGAAAGCAAACTCAGAAAAAAGAACTTTCATACGAAACCATGAACACAGAATTGGTAAAGGTCGATAGCCGTATCACGGACAGGTTACAAGTTAATTTCGATGGAAAACCAGTCGGTCATTTACATTTGGTCTTTGTTAGGTTTGTTAATTCGGGGAATATTCCAATCGACGCAAACGATTATCAAGGCGATATTTCAGTCACTTTCGGTGAAAAATCTCAAATACTCAAATGCGAAATTTCGGAAGAAGAACCAGAAGATATACCGATATCGACCAAAAATGATGAAAACAAGGTTGAAATAAAACCGACCCTCTTAAACGAAAAAGATTCGTTCACTTTGAAGCTTTTAGTTTCCAATTTCAAGAAGGTATCAATTACAGGCAGAATCAAGGGTGTAAAAGCTATTACTGTTATAAAAGCTCCTCCAAGCGAGATGTTATGGTTTCCAGTGACGGCAACAGGACTTACCTTATTAGTCATTGGTACAGTACTTATTAATGCCAAGCCATCCAATTTTTTGTTTGCGCCTTTGATAATAAGTGGCATGTGTATGGTCATTGTTGCAAATATTTATTCAAATATAATACCAAAACGCAAACATAAGTTTAAGTATCAGAAAACTTTGTAAAGGTTTTTAAACTTGAAAAAAAGTTTTTTTGGTAAAACAATTTATTCGGAAAGAATAATGTATAAGGTGAGTAGGAAATGAGCGGCGACTTACCACGGACAGTTCTAGGTATTGTTCTTTCCATAATTATTATTGTAGTTGGTGTAATTATTTTATCGGCTTTGTACACATTAAATCCTTTCATAGCAGTTGTCGGCATAATACTCCTAATTGTTATTGCTATCTCAATAGTTATAGGATTCATCAGGTCACAGACGGACTAAAAAAAAATAAAAAATTTGGAAAAAAATCGTCGTCATCAGTGGTTTGGGTTTGGGCATAAAATTTTAGGTCTGAACTGCACAATAAAGGCTAAAATACATGTTATTGTGAAGAACCATTCTACCCGAATTCGCTGGAAACAATCAACGACTTCGCACAGACCATACGAAAATACGCTGAATCCTTTGTTTAACTAGCGCGACTTTAAACACGGAATAAACTCGTTTATAGAAGGCGTGTAAAGTAAGTGTTGATTTATAAGACAAATCATAGATGGAATATTAGAGGGAAAGTAATGAGTTGGGAAGAGGTAAGCTCAATTTCCACAGCACTCTCAGCCATTTTTCTAATTATTTCTGGTTTAATTATTTTCAGCCAGCTTCGTGAGATGAAAAAAACCAATCAGGTAGAAGTGTTTTCGTTTATAGTAAACACTCTACAAGATGAAAAAGTCCGCAATGCCCGAGATGTACTAATGAAAATATCAGAAAAGGACTTTTCCAAATGGCAATCAGACGAAGTGAAAAATACGGAGATTGTCTGTAGCACATACAATACAGCTGGGATAATGCTCAAGCAAGCTGGTATAGACTTTAGTATGGTCAGTGACGAGTGGCGAGATTCTATTAAGAACTGCTGGGAGCATGCCAAGCCAATGTTGGATAGCTACAGAAAGAGTAGAGGAAGTGATTACTGGGACGAATTTGACTTGCTTTATAAAAGCGCGACGCGTGTGGAGCAATGCCCAAACTGCGGAAAAGAAGTTCTGAACCAAGATGCCGCATTTTGTCCTCATTGTTCAAAGCCGCTTAGTATGCCTAAGAAACCTAGCACGCGTTTGACTGCTGGTATCCTCATAATAGTTGGAGCTGTTATTGTTGTAGCAATGGGAATATTATTATACATCGGAGGAGGCGTGCGTGATACTGGGTTGACTATATGTTTCATTGGTGCATTCATGCTGGCACTTTCTGAGATTCAATACTTTAAGATGCCTCCAAAAGTCATGAATCGAATTGGTATAGTCGCAGCTTTGCTTTTAGCCCTTGGTTTTATAATTCAGTTAATACCATGAGATAAAATGCCACTATTCAATTCTTTCTGTGTTATGTGTGAGTCATATTTTGTAGTATTTTCTAGCTTGCACTTTTTAGGTTATTTTTTTGTGTGTGATATACGTGATACATGTGGTGATACAGTGTGATGATGGTAGAGAGAGAATATACAGCAGAATAAGAAGGCAAGAAAACAGGATTTGGGAAGAATCAGAGAAAAAGAAAGCCAGTAATGGTTAGAAAACGTTTGGGTTTGGTTTGGGATTAAATTTTAATCCAACTGACCAACTACGACGGCATAGCATAAGTCGCGATAAAGATTTTAAGAAAGTAGGGCGGAAGCCTGCACATTTTTCCTTCGGATGGCTTGCAAGCCACACATGTCCTTTGGGCTATTCGAATTTTAAGACTACTGCAACCTTCTTTTTTGATAGGTCTTCAACTATTCGAATCCATGCTTCAGGTATTTCTCTTTCCTCTTCTTCTGTAAGTTTCCTGACAAACAAATTATTCTGAACGAAAAAAGGATGCTTACATGATTCACAATTCAGATACGGAAAAATTCCGTCTAACGGCATGGCTATGGCTTGTTTAACGCCACAATAGGGGCATGACCGAATCTTAAGTTTCTTAACAGTGGTTGCCTTATCTGATTTCACCTCAATGTTTCTTTCAAGCTCTTCCCAAGAAGAATACATTCGATGTAAAGGGGAATTTCCTGTAGACCATAATTCCCTAAAAATGCTCAGAGCTTCTTTCCGCTCATATTGTTTACATTCTGGATAATCGTTTTGATAGCCCACAATAACTCCTCAGACTGTAAAGGAAAATATTCGACAAAACTAATATAACGTTTATGAATTTCAGGGCAAATGGATGTTTTGAGTTTTTAACTTTCTCGTGCAAACACACGGTGGAGAGGATATGCTCCAAATATGATTACAGTCCAGATGCTTTCATGCTAAGTTATGGTTTAAAGTGGATTTAACAAACGCTTTTTTATATGGTTTAGTTAATGCTTTGTCTAAAGAGGCGAGAGGCTGTCCATTAAACAATCAAGCACGTCGCAAGGCGCAAAACAGCAATTAGCTAGCACCTCTGCAGTGTTTCGGCTAAAACTTGCAGTCAAAGCTAACAAGTGGCGGCTGGCTTTCCTTGCTTTCGCTGTAATCTACGCTTATCTCGTCACGTTAAGTCTGGGCTATATGTCGACGCAGTGGGACGAGATGCCTCATTTGTACGGCGCTTTACTTTTAAGTCGGGGGCAAACACAAGCTTATTTGACCACATATGGTTATTACCCGCCGCTTTTAGACCTCTTTACAACTCTGTACATAAAGATTTTCGGCGTAACCTCCGTTGCAGGAAGATTGGTTTCCGTAACTTTTTCCCTGCTTGCCCTTTGGATTGTATTCGAGTTTTGCAAAAAGATATACGGATCGAAAAATGCTCTACTCGCAAGTATTCTGCTTGGCACAATGCCCGGGTTCTTTTGGCTTTCAAGAATAACAATGCTTGAAACAATGCTCATATTCTTTTTCACACTGGTAATGTTCTTCTTTTACTCTTGGATAACTAAAAACAGTAACAAAGCGCTTCTTTTCAGCGGTTTAGCTCTGGGAATAGGCATTCTTGCAGAATACGAAATCGTAGTGGCGGCCGTAGCAATGATAGTAAGCATTCTGTTCTTTTGCAGAAAAAGGTTGAAGATAAGCGTGGCAAAGCTCATAATCCTACTTGTAATAGTAGTTTTGGTGGCGGCGCCTTGGTTTCTAATGGTGTATCACGCTGATGGCTCGACAAAATTTCAAACTTTAGAGTATGTTTTACAGGGAGGCGACCAAAACCGTCCAGTGTACAGCAACAGATTTTTCACTCCAGTATTCTACCTAATTGAAATGTCTTGGCCTTTTAACGGTGTCCCTGTTAATCCCATCTCGTTGCCCATCTTCATTTTAGGCTTATGCGGTTTAGGCTTGTTTGCGTACCGAAGGCAAAAACAGGATATCTTCTTATTTACATGGTTTATAGTCGTTTATGTTTTCTTCACAATCATTCCAAACAGGCAATGGCGTTACGTAACCCCGCTTTTCCCGATTTTAGCTATCTCAGCAGCATGCTTCATCATGTTCCTCTATAGCAAAATTCAAGCGTGGAAACCCAAGCAGCTAGGCATCAGCGGAGAACGCTACAAGAAGCTTGCAGCGGCACTTTTCATTATTATTGTGGCATCAACGATTTTTTACAGTTGTTATAATGCGTATGGGATGACTGCACGAGATGAAGTGGACATTCCTATACAACAGACAACAAACTATCTGGCTGGTCACTTGGGGCAAAATCAGTCAGCAGTGATTGTTTGCGCCTTTAACCTTTTAGACCAAGATATGTTTCGGTTTTACCTGCCGGCAAACATGTCTGAATACCAGATTTGGCAGTACCCAGCCTTAGCCGTTGACGCCTACACGCCTAACTTTAACATAACAGAATTCGTAAACCTATGCGAACAACGCAATGTTAAATACATAATTCTTTACGATTATGGAACTAACACACCGTTTTACAACACAACCTTAACCTACGCAGATGTACTCCAAACGATCGCCAATACACACAGATTCGGTGTCCCAACAGATCAGCCTTTCTTTGGCCAAATGCCACACAGGCTTTTCTTAGTCCGTTTCAATCAAACCCAAACCTGACACTAGCCGATTTCTAAAAATTCAAAACCCGTATCCTCGTTTTTGGCTCTTTTAGCCGACAAAACCGCCAGTTCCAAAATTACTACTTCGCCTATTTGCCATACATCAACGCCCATGCGCACGCAACCCGTAACGGCGGCGTCATTTCTTCCAAAGCTTGCATGCATATGCAGTTTCGGTTTGCCTTGCTCATCGGCGAATATGGTTCCTACACCGCAGGCTTCATGGACTCCCTTCAAAAGCGTGACCATCGGTTCAGGAGGAAGAGCTGTTCCGTCTTTTGGTCCCACGACAACTTTGCTTTTGTCTTCTGCGCCGCCTAAAAAGAGGCACAAAGCATTTGAAACTTGCTTTTCAGCAGCAAATTTTTCTATAACTTCATGTAAGCGCTCGCCTTGGTGGAGTCTGAGTATGAAGATTCTTCCGAGTTTAGCTTCGGTGTAGTTCAAGGTTTTGCCTCTTTTTTCATTAAAACTGATGGGTAGTCAAATATAAAAGACTTCAACTTTAGCAAAAGTGTTCGGGATATTAGCAAAGAAACTTTTTGTAATTTATATCCTGTCTAAGTAGAGAATCTCTTTTGCATCTTCTTTTCGTTTCTGCACAGGCACGTTTGATGTACTAACATCCGCTGTTATAACTGCGCCTTCGGCAGCCATCGGGCAGTTTGAAATGTGCCTTGCTTTATTTTCCTGAGACATATTCTTCAAACCTCTTAAGAGTCCAGACAAGGATAGACTAAGCTATAAATCTTATCCCAATTTTAAAAGAGACTGTATGAATCAAGAAATTTGTTGTTAATAAAAATTATGAATGTGGATTGATTATGTTTAAACAGCATTTCTTAATCAGTGTTTGAAACGGTCGTTTCGCCACACGTCCGCGCTGTCACTGTACCCTCTTCGTTCCCAGAAGCCTAACTCTTTGCCGCGAGTAAACTGCAGATGCACCACCCACAACGCACTCTTATACGCATACTTGTTTGGCACTACAAGGCGCACTGGAAAACCGTACCCTTCCTCCAACACTTGCCCGTTTAGTTTGTAAGCTAAAAGCACATCACTGCCATAGAGTTCTTCTCGGAAAAGCGAAGTGGTATACGAGTCAGCAGATTCAAAAGTTACACTTTTAGCAACATCTTTAGGCTTAACAAGCTTCTCGATTTCTCGAATGTGGACGCCTTCCCATTTGCAATCCCGAACGCTCCAGCCCTCAACGCAGTGAAAATCGCTGATTGAAACGGTTTTAGGTAGCTTCATGAAGTCGTTCCAGCTTAGTTTCACTGGGTTTTCTACTTCGCCATCGATTGCCAATGTGTAGGTTTCAAGTTTAAGCTGTGGGTTAGTTGAGGTTATGCCTGGATGGTCAATGCCCCAACGTAAAATATGGTCAGTAGCTACCTGGTCGGGCGGCAGTTTATTTTTCTGTTGATCTTCAGACAAAATCTTGACCCAACTTAAAATGTGTTTACTGAGAGAAAAAGTTTGCTTTACTCTTTAGTTGTTTGGAAAAAGCTTGTCAGCTGCTTTTGCCGCGGTTCTTCCCTGCTGAATCCTGAGACTTTCACGCCGACTCTTCGAACTTCAAGCGGGGTTTCGCTTAGGAATTTTCCGAAAAGTTCTTTCACATTTTTCTTGATTGTTTCTGGGTCTTTTGCTGTTTGCTCAAGAGTTATTGACCTGCTTTTACTGCTTAAATCAATCAGGACCACGTAAATTGCAACTTGCTTAAAGCTCAAGTTCTTATCCGCTAGTTCCTTGGAGATATCATCTGTTAATTCATCTGTTTTCTGCAGAATAAACGCCAAATCCTTTGTGTCCTGCTTTAAAGTTCCGATTCTGCTTATGGATTCGGCTTCTCCTTGCTCTTGAACAGGTTCATTATCAACTGCGTTAGCGGCATTATGGAAATAGACACCGAGAATTTTGCCCCAAATAGCTAAGAGTTTTTGCACATCATAATTTGCCAAGTCGCCGACTGTTTTGATGCCCAAGGAATCCATTCTTGCAGAAGTTTTTTTCCCGACACCTAAGAGTCGATCCACGGGCAACGGCGCCAAAAAACTCTTGGCTTCTTCGGGTTTGACAACTGTTAAGCCGTTTGGTTTTTGGCTGTCGCAAGCAATTTTAGAGACAAGCTTGTTGGGTCCAATTCCCACGGAGAAAGAAATGCCGACTTGTTCGGTGACTTCATTTTTTATTTTTTGAGCGTAATCTTTTGCTTTCTCGAAGCTGCCTTGAACTTGCTCGGTAACATCCAAGTAAGCTTCATCAACGCTGACTTGCTCCAGACTGCTTGCGTAGCCCTGGAGAATCTGCATTATTCTGTTGCTTATTTGGTCGTAGTACTCATGGTCAACTGGCAGAAAAACTGCATCTGTACCTTCTAGTTTCCGCTTAGCAAGGAAGAGGGGCATGCCTGATTTAACGCTGTATTTTCGCGCAATGTAGTTGCTGGTGCTTACTGCTCCGCTTTCCTCTGTACGTCCTGAATAAACGCCTACGACAACTGGCTTGTCTTTCAGGGCTGGGTTGCGTAGCTCTTCACATTGCGCATAGAAATAGTCGAAATCAACCAGCATGACGACACGGTTTTGCATCCAATCACTTCCCCTTATCCTTAGGCATAAGCCAAGACCCATCGCACGGGGCCGTGTTCAACTCGGGTAAGCCTTCTCTGCAAACACCAAACTTCATATTATTCGCAACCGCCAAGTCACGAACGTTTTTTAGAAGCCTGAACCTAAATTCTTTTGGCAAAAGCGTGTTGCCGCCGATTTTTTCGCCCTGCTGAAAATAGAGCGGTTTCAGATTCTCTGCTACTTTAGGCATGGCTTGGGCGAATCGCATCCAATTGTCAGGTTTAGCCTTGTAGGTTGAGCATGTTAAATGTTTGACGCCTATGCTTGCTAGTGCCGAGATAAGTTTTTGCGGTTGGTCGTTTACGGAGGGTATGATTGGGTCTATCCGCACTGAGACGGCTATTCCTTTTTTGATTAAGTCTTGCGCCGCTCTAAGCCGTTGAGATGGCAAGGGTGCGTGTGGCTCGATGAGTTTTGCTATGTCATCATCATCATCTGTGGTTATGGTTAACGCTACAGTTGATGGGACCCTGCTTAGCAAGTCATCGTCCCTTACCACAATGTTGCTTTTTGTTATGATTTGTATTTTGCAGTTGCTTTCCGCAAGTATTTCAAGACACCGTCTTGTCAAGCCGGCGGACGCTTCAGCACGCGGGTACGGGTCAGATGAATTAGCTATTGAAATGGTTTCACCGTTGAGTTTGGCGGCTTCACGCCTCAAGACGACGAGCAGGTCTTTTTTAGGTCTGCAATCACTGAAGCTCGAGATATAACTGGAAGCGTAGCAGTAGATGCATTGGTGGTCGCATCCTGTGTAAGGGTTAAAAGTAAGCTTCGGCGGACAAGTACATAGCCCCGAACGCCATGGGTCAAACCTTGAGATTAACGGCACAATTTTCCCTTATGACTATTTATGCGGGTTGGATAGACAAAAAGTATTCGCAATAAAAAAGAAATTTACAGGATTGAAGCGGCAAGGAGCAGGTCAATATTGAAACGTATCATGATATTTGCTCATGATTTAAATGCCATCTTTTAGAGAGTTCAATACGAATCGCTTCCTCTTCTTTGTCTGTCATCTTCCAAGTTCCAAAGCAATCAGCTATTTTACCCCATTTCTTTGTTATGGCAGAATAGTGTCTGTAAAGCTTTCTTTGTTTGCTTTCTCACGAAGCAATGCCTCATACGCCTCTTCCGTTATTGAAATAGTCTTAGTATCCATAGCTGTGAATGCGCACACGTGCATAGATAAAGATTGTTAAAATATAAACATTCGAAATGTAGAAAAGAGTACCCGGCTTCGAGTGGATTAAGATTTTTGCGACCAAGACCGCGTGTGCATAATTGCCGTAAAAGAGAGAAATGAAGCCTAAGCGTCTCAGAGTCTTACGGGGCTAGAAAGCATTAAATCTTTTAGCATTCAATTATTAGCGCATGAAATCTTTTCTCGGTTATCTCAAAGAGGAAAACATGAGCTTATTCACTGATTTTTACGAATTAACCATGTGTGCAAGCTACTTTGACAACAAAAACTTTGAACCAGCAACCTTTGACTTGTTCATTAGGCGTTTGCCTGAAAACCGCTCCTACTTCTTATTCGCAGGACTAGAAGACGCCCTGCTGTACCTGCAAAGCATCAAATTCACAGATGAGCATCTGGCTTTCCTGAAAAAACAGGGGTTCAAAGAGGATTTTCTTGATTATTTGCGTGGTTTCAGGTTTACGGGTAATGTTTGGGCTGTTCCAGAGGGCGCAATCGCTTTTCCAAATGAACCCCTAATCCGTGTTACAGCGCCAATAATTGAGGCCCAGTTAGCTGAGACTTTCCTGCTTAACAGTGTCAACCTGCAAACTATGATAGCTACAAAAGCCTCGCGGGTAGTGCACGCAGCTAAGGGAAAATCCGTGATTGAGTTCGGCCTGCGAAGAGAACAGGGCATTGACGCTGGAATGAAAGTGGCGCGAAGCAGCTACATCGCCGGGTGCCAAGGCACTAGTAACGTTTTGGCAGGGCAAACCTATGGCATTCCAGTTTTCGGAACCATGGCGCACTCCTTTATCATGTCTTATTCAAAGGAGATTGATGCGTTTCGAGCATTCGCTAAAACTTTCCCAAACAAATCCACGCTTCTCATAGACACTTACGATGACATTTCAGGCGTAGAAAAAGCAGCAGTTGTAGCTAAAGAGCTTGAGGCCAAGGGTTTTAGGCTTGGAGGCGTCCGCTTGGACAGCGGCGATTTGGCGCAAACCAGCAAAAAAGTCAGAAAAATCCTTGACGACCAAGACTTGGCTTATGTGAAGATTTTTGCCAGCGGCGACCTGGATGAATTCAAAATAGAAGAATTGCTAAGTAAAGGCGCAAGAATAGACTCGTTTGGGGTAGGGACAAAAATGGGCACTTCAGCGGATAGACCTTATTTGGATGTAATTTACAAACTCTGCGAAACCATGACGGCTGACGGCGGCTTTTCGCCTATAATGAAGTTAAGCAAAGATAAAATCACTTTGCCCGGACGAAAACAAGTTTATCGCTTCATGGATGCGGCGGAAAATTTTGAAAAAGACACCATTGCCTTGGCTGATGAGAAAGTGGAGGGCGAACCGTTGCTTGTTAAAGTCATAGAAAAGGGCAGATTAATCTACAAGTTTCCGTCGCTCGGCGACATTCGCGCTACTGCTACAGAGAATCTGTCGAAACTTCCAGAGGAGTATAAGGCGTTAACAGGTGCGCCTGTTTATCCAGTTGAGTTAAGCAGAAACTTGCTGAACTTGGTTAAAACTTTAAAGCGTCAGTTAACCATAACCGAGATTAACCATGGTTTCTGACATTCCTGCTTAACTTTTCTTATGTTTCTTGCTGGTTCTCTTTTTATATTCACCACAATAACTATTTCCCCCATGCCAGCATTGTGGTGTGACTTTATCACAGTCTTTTAGATACTCGCATTTATAGAAAACCGCGTCAACTCTCTCTTGAAGACCAGCAAATGCTTCCTTTACTCTCCCCACGTAGAACGCCTGATGAAATTATTAATCAATTCATATATTAGTTAATCCCTTAGTTAATCCCTTATTTCGTGGGAAATATGGCAAACCCTTAATAGTCTTTTCAGAAGAGGATAATTGCTATTCAAAAAGGGAAGAACATAATATGCAAAATCGCCCGGCCATAGTTGCTGTTGGCAGAACCAAGTTTGGGGAGCATTACGGCAAAGAACCAGAGAAACTAATTGAGGAAGCCTGGCTTGCCGCTTCAAACGAACGCAACATAGAACGCAAGGATCTAGAAGCCTGCTACATGTCAGATTGTTTTCTTCCAATCACAAATAAACTAGGCTTAGAAGAAGGCTTTCTGTCAGAACTCACTGAACTTCACGTGCCCATGGAGGTAACCCGCTCTTTCAGCGCTGCATTGTTAACCGCTTGTCACGCAATTCAAGCTGGAGTTTACAGCACGGTTCTTGTGGGAGGCATAGAAAAAATGACCGACCGCTGGGACAAAATACGTGATGACCTCATGCTTTTGGAAGACCCATGGAGCTACTATGCAGGTGGAACTCCAGAAGCAAATCATGAGCTTATGCTGAGAGCTTACATAAAAAAGTACAAAATAACCGGCGAAAACCTTGACAAACTCAACATCGCTCTTGCTCAGGTGTCAGTTAAAAACCATGCGAACGCAACCAGAAACAAGTATGCTCAGTTCCAAAGAAAAATCACTGTTGACCAAGTCTTAAACGCGCGGAAAGCAGCGCATAAATCCTTGGGGCTTTATGATTTTGCCCCAATTTCTGACGGCGCATCAGCCTTGATTCTTACAAGCGAGGCAGTTGCCAAAAAGTTTAATGCTAATCCAGTTTACGTTTTGGGCTGCACTTCAGCTACTGATTACCTGAATTATTCAGCAAGAGAAGACCTGTCCCATTTTGCCGCTACTGGACTTGCCATGAAGAATGCCTCTCAAATGGCTAAGACAGCTTTGCCTGACATACAGGTTATCGAAGTAAACGACCAGTCAACCATGATGGAGCTTGTTTCCCTTGAAGATTTAGGCTTCTGCGAACCGGGAACAGCTTGGAAGAACATATATGAAAGCTACCAAAACAACCAAAACTGCTACGAAATAAAGGGTAGGCAACTTTTCGTTAACACGGACGGCGGGTTAAAGGCAGATGGAAACCCGTTAGGAGCTACTGGTGGGGCACAAATTTTTGAGATTTACCGTCAGTTAAGAGGTGAGGCTGGCGAACGCCAAGTTAACGTCGATAAAGGTTCACCGAAGAATGGTTGTGTGTTAGAGTTTGAGGGCTTTGGAACTAAAGCTTACGTTAGTATTCTAGGAGAGAAGAAGAATGAGCAGTGAACCGATAGAGCGTCGGGTTTCTTATTTAGGTGACAGGTTACGGGCAAGCCGCTGCCAAAATTGCGGCAAAGAATATTTTGAAGTGAGATATTATTGTAGCAACTGTGGCAGAAAAAGCTACGGAAAAATGGATAATATAGACCTGTTTTACGATAAAGGCAAACTTGAATTATGCACATTCATCAATGAACCCACGAACAAGTTCACGAAACTCTCCAGCTTCGTTTATGGAATTATTTCTTTTCATGATGGCAAAATCCGCGTTCCAGGAAGGCTAACTGACCAGTTGATAACTGATGACGAAGATGTTGATTTTTCAAGCCTTGAGGGAAGAGAAGTGGTTCCGCGTTTTAGAAGACGCTATTCAGTCGATAAAAGCGATTTGATTCCAACAATCTCTTTGGCTTTCACGTTAGCCGACGAGTACTATCCGCACCAAGAGTACAGCGTACTCACGCCGAACAAAGAATACGACATCCCTGGAGTAGTAGGTTACAGCGTTTACACCTCAAGGTTTCGAATAAAAGAAGGCGGGCTGGAACGTGCTGTTCCATTCATCGACGAAGACTCGGTAACAGCCGCAGTAGAGGCTGGTAAACTTGCGCTGATTCAATCAGGTGTTGACAGCAGGTTGGTTGGCAAAGTTTATGTTGGTTCAGAATCCAACCCGTACGCAGTTAAGCCAATCGCTTCAAAGGTAGCTCAAGTTCTCAAGCTTGGTGAAGAAGACGGCGACATTCAAGGCGTTGATGCAGTGGACACGGAGTTTGCTTGCAAAGCGGCTACAAGCATGTTTAAAGACGCAGCCTCCCTCGTCAGCTACCCACGGTCAGATATAAAATACGCCATGGTTATCGGCGCAGATAACGCTCAAGCAGCACCCAGAGGCTGCCTCGGCGGTGAACTGGATACGTTTGTCGGCTACGGCGGCGCCGCGTTTATTTTTGGAAAACATGATGTTATCGCTGAAGTTGAAGGATGGTACTCATGCACGTCTGATACGCCTGATTTTTGGCGCAGAGACGGCGAGCCTTTTCCGATGCATGGTGGACGATTCACCGGTGACCCAGCTTATTTCAAGCATGTCCGCAAAGCAACAAGTAAACTTATGGAACGCTTTAACCTGAAGGCAAGTGATTTGAACTATTTTGTGGCGCATCAGCCTAACCCCCAGTTCCCAGTTAGGATCGCAAAGGAGCTTGGTTTTAAGGATGAGCAGTATTTGCCTTCGCTTCAAATCACAAAGTTCGGCAACACTTATTCCGGGTGCTCGCCTGTGGGTTTAGCCGCAGTATTAGACATCGCAGAACCTGAAGAGCGCATCTTAGTTGCAAGTTACGGTTCAGGTGCGGGAAGCGACGCGTATTTGCTTAGAACCACAAGCCAACTTGCTGATAAACGAAAGCGCCAAAAAGTTAATGTTAAATTCCAAGCTGAAAACCCGTTTATACAATACGTGGATTATACAACTTATCGCCGGCTTAAACTTGGAATGTAATGTGACAAATACTTTAATTTGCCTTTCTACCGAGCCACATATTACGCTTTTCTGACTTTTTTCTCGGTTTTTTTTGGGTTCATTTTTTCCAACTTCTTTTTAATTTCTCTAAGTTTCAAAAAACTATTGAAACTTTACCATTTTATTCCTCTTCCTCTTCGAAGCTTTCGGGAAACATTTCGTTATCGTCTTCTGGGTTTGTCATTCCTAAATCTAATTGTGAATCCGCTTCGCTTAGGTTTTCTTCTTTATTTTCTTGGCTGAGCATGACAGCTGGTTAAAAGAAGGAATAGAACGATTTTTGGCTACATTAAGCTAATGAAAATTAGGCTAGCACTAAAGGTTTTTTTATCCTTTTTATAAGCTCTTTCCTTTTGTTAACAGCCTATTATATTCCTTAAAACGGTTTTCGTACTCCGCGTTAATCATATCTCTAAATTCACTTGGGATGTGATAAAATGCGTGCGCGGCGCTCTCTTCAGGATAATTAACTAAACCTATTCCTTGCACGTTCTTTTTCCAATATTCCTTAATGTTCGTTGGCAACGGATAGGTAGCTAAAATCAAGTCAAGACTCCATTTTTCGTTTTCATTCAATCTAATGCCATGTTTTCCTGTCCTTCCTAGATTGCTTAAAAGAACGGATAATGGTGCATATGCTTTTTCCAATTCATTTTTTGCATTTTCAATAAGATTTGTATTTTTTTGCATTTCATATTGCGAATACGCTGCCATTCCTTGAACTATTGCAAACACAGCCACTGTTAGCGTTAAAAGAATATTAATCGAGTTGGTTACAGACATGATAGGATGCCCTAAAAGCTCAGAGACAAAAACTACACTAGTATATGCTGCAATACCGAGAACAAAAGCAATTGTTAACTTAGTTGCATTTGATACCATGAACATCCATTTGTTACTTTTTGGCATAAAAGGTTTGTTAAACGGTAAAAAGACACCTGCCGCAAAAAAAAGATAAAACTCTTAAGCGGTAAGCTTCATAAGAGCAAACAGGCAAAAAAATGACAGAAATTGAAAAGATTGAAGATAGAGAATTTCAAATAGAAATGCTGGAGTATCAGAAAAACTACGATACTTTAAATTCAGTTCTTACCGTTACAATAGCTGTAGGATTTTCATTGGCACTAACAATAGCGGCTATATCCTATACCTCAATTGGACAACCTTTGCGAAATTATCTTACTTTAATTTCGTTGGGCGGAGTGGCTGTTAGTGCCTTTTCTACATGGCTTCTTATTCGTTTTCATAAAAAAATTTTCCCGAAATCATTAGAAAGCATACGCAGAAAGTTCTTAGAGAAAAAACCAAAAAATGACCCTTCTAATGGAGATGACATGTAACCAAAATGAACAAAGAAATACTTGTTGGCATCGGGATAGTGTTGCTAATTATAGGTCTCATAGTGGCATACTTTGCGGCAACGGGATTAACCACAAATATCACTGCAACAAACTATTTTTCGCATGTTTACAATTACTTAATAGACGCGGCAATCGCAATCGCCTTAATGGTTGCTGGTGGACTCTTGGTTTTTATAGGCTGGGAAAAGTCTTAAATCTGCATAGCGTAGAAATAACTTAAACTTGGTTATTTATAATTTCTAAAAAATGAATGCTGTTAGTTGCTATTGAACTATAACAGTCACCAAATTACTGCTATATGAATTTCCGTTGGCATCGGTAATAACGCAATAGCCTTGATAAACTCCATTTCCAGCATTTTCATATAAGTGGTTTCCATCTTCAAATTGATAGACTACTGTATTCGTATTAGGAAAATTAGGGTAGGAAGGGTTGAGTTGACTTGGTGACATGTCATAGACGTTTTCTTGTCCATAACTGTAAGTGCCCGTATGAAATTCTATGCTCTGAACGGGAGAAACATCCGATACTTGCAGAGTAAATTGAGCAGTTAGGGCTATTCCCATTCCTTGCGGTATTGTTACCGTTTGGGTGTCAGGTGTTAACGTAACAGTAGGAGAACTATTATTATTTGAATTTCCAGAATTGCCTACATTATTTGCATTATTTGATGACTTATCTAAAAGTAGCACTCCTACCAATGAAACGGCTAAGACGACTATCACAACAATGGCTACAATCATAAATTTGTTAATTTTTTTAGAGGGTAGTTGCATTGGTTGAGCCAATTTTACAACCTCTTACCGTTTGCTCTATGTTGCTTCTAAGATATAAATTTTAAAGGTTAGGGCTATTAGCGAGTGCATTCAAGGGTTAGAAACTTCGCTATTAGAGAGTAGATAAATCTTAAATCTAAATAGCATAGAAATAGAAGAACTGAGGTAAAAGTATGGAATATTCTAAAGAGCAACTTGAAGCCTATCAAAAATATTTGAAATTGATGGAAGAATTTGAAAAATTATGGAAAGAATCAATCAAATATGGGTTAGTTGATATAAGACCTCTCGAAGAATGGAGAGACAAAAATTGGAGAGAAGTGGAGCGACTAAGAAAAATAGCTGGCATAGCGTAGAATAGAAATAAGACTTCGAGGTGAAACGCACGTCATTGAAAATTGACAGTAAGGATTTTACAAAATACGTTGATTTTCATTTTCCAAGTATGCCCGATAAAGTAGAATATAGAGGCATAGGAATAGAAGGCGAAGGTAAATCAGTTGAGAAATTATTGAGCGAGTTACCTATGAATACTCCTATCAGAGTCAAGGATACAAAATTCCGTAAGGGTCAACTCGCAAGTAGAGTCTATAAAATAATAAATATTGAGAAACGATGGGAAGATGGGCTTTTCAAGTTTAGCATATTCCTTGAGGGAATTCGATAACAAATGCCTAAAAAAAGAGGTGATGTAGTAATGCTAAGTAACCAAGATACCAAGATGCTTACAGAAAAACTTGACCGAATCATTACCTTGCTTGAACAAATAAAAGAAGCACAGAAAAAATAAGTTTAGCCCTAAAATAACTCCCCTATAACCCTTTTTATTTTTTGACTTTTTGAAACCACTCAAAAATAGGTAATTTAGGATTCATAAGTATTAAATCTGCATAGCGTAGAATAGAAGAGTGAGAGACTTTGATGGGATTACCGCCACCGCCAAGAGAATCAGAAGTTGAAAAAACAGCGAGATTTACGAGACACCTTTTGATGGGAATAGTAATAGTCGTCATAATTGTTGCTGTTGTGGTTGCAGTAGTTTTTGTTTACAATGCAGTTTCGCAGATAAACCAAGTTCAAATACGGGTGCAATATAGTGGGTCATGGACAGGTGCTTATTTTAATGGTGTAAACGGCGAAACTAGTTTTAGCGGAAACGGAGATAAGACAATTATTTTAGATAGAGCAAGCGCAAATGGGGTTTGGATAATAGAGGCAGATGCAATGCCAACAGATGGCGGAAGCGGCACGTTAACAATATCAATACTAAAGATGGATGGAACCGTTCTACAAACATCAAGCTCAAATACCGCTTATGGTGGATTAGCTACGGTAACTGTTAGCCTTAGTAGTTAAAATTCACGTTCTTATTTCCGTTTTTTGACTTTTTGGCAATTTGGCTATTTTAAACAAACTGATTAATCGAAAAACATAGAAAAGAATGAAAGAAAAAGGGGATTGTTCGCTCATTCCATATGGACAGAGCGGTTCTTATTCTGATTTGTATTTGACTTCTATGCTCAGTATAGCACAGAAGCGGATTTTCACTTTTAGCTTTCTTTTGGTTTTTTTGGGGTGCAAATAACCCCCATAAGAAAAAAGTAACGAAATTGCTTAAACTGCAGTGATTTTTTTAGTGAGGCGAAAACTTAAAACCGAATTAACCATATTAAAGTGGGGCTCAACAAAATTGAATATCGATAGAATATTAACCGATAAAGAGCAAGAAGACCATTTAAAGAATCTATGCAAGCAAAAGAAAATAGTTACCTTTCACTATCCAGAAGAGCCAAAAATCGAGAAATTCGATTGGATAGAGAGTTTTGTTATGAAAGACCCAGATGGAAGAGCCGATGTTAACTATTGGATTGTTATTGATAAATTAGAATATACTGGCAATTGCCCAGAGAATAAAAAGACGTGGCTAAGGATGACTTACTGGCGTTATAAAACAGCACCGATTGTTAAAATAAGTACTGGAAAAAATCAAGGAAAAATAACAAATAGACGCTGGATTATTGCTGGGCAAACATCATTCTCTGACCCAATGCAAACTTTTGAAGAATTTTTTGTTCAAGCAATCAAAAATAAAGAGTGGATTAGACCTCTTTTCAAAAAAATTATAGAACGATGTTCTGAAGAGTTGAAATAAAAGAATCAAAGAAAAAAGGGTTTAAGTTTTAGAAACGGTTTCGGCTTCTTTCACTTTTTTTAGAGACTTTTCCTTCTCTTCGAGACTAAGGTTAGAGAGAAATTTCATAAGTCTCTCGTATTTCGTCAATTTGTTTTTGTTGTTCCTTAATCAGTTTATCGTTTTCAACTTTTGTTTCGTTTAGTTCAGCTTTTAATTCCCCTGTCGTTTCTGGAATCAGATAAGGTAAACACATCTTAAACAGTTCTAAATAATCTGAGTCGGGATGATTTGCATAAGTAGCTTCTATTCCGCTTGGCTTATGAGAGGTTAAGGGTTTAGCTAAGTTAAAGTTTTCTTTGATTCTTGGGCAAAAATTCAATATGTGACTTGATACAGGGACAAATACTTTAATAAATCACGTGTGAACTTCACATAGCGACGGAGCCAACAGATTGATTCTCGACGACATACCGCAAGTTATTTATGCGCCTGTGAAAGCGTTCAAGAAAATAATTGAGAACCCAAAATACTTAGGCGCAATAATAATACTGCTTCTTTTCATAGGCATACAAATAGGCTTCGAGTATGTGCAGTTTTCTAAAACCTACACTGAGAACACGTCACCTACCATTGCCCAGTTACCAACGTTCATCAACTCCACTTCATGGAAAAGCAGTTCAAACGTAGCCTTAAGCAACAATTACGATGACTTCTTCAATTATAGCATTTACGTAGCAGCGATTGGAAACAACTATAGTTTATTTGGAAACAGCAGTTTGGAAATGACTGCTGCAAACACAAACAACATAACGGCGGCTTTAGGCAACGTTTTCAACGTGGACTGCAGCGCCCCCTCAGGTTTCCAAAACCTTTCAATGACCATAAAACAGGTGGAGCCTACGGTGGCGCCTCAAAGTGCAACTTTAACCCTGTACTCGATTAACGACTCAAACTCTTACCAATACGACTTAACTTCTTCCTTATCAAACACCAAAGCAATTGGTCTTTGGAACAATTTAACCATCCCAGTTGGACAAAATGCCCAAGGTTGGACAAGCAGCGGTTCACCTTCATGGCGGAATGTGACAGCTCTACAGTTAACTTTCAATTACCCAGCCACTTCTAACGTGACTATTCGTATCGGCGCCTTATTCTTCCGAGGCCAATACCAAACGCCCATCCAATACAATAACACTGGCCTCATTCTGCAGTTTTTGGAGGCATTCTCTCTACAGTTCCTGTTTAGCTGGATCCTAATAACAGGGTTCATTTACCTGTTCTTTAAAGGACTAAAAAACAGTGTACTTTGGAAACCTCTGTTTGTTTCTGTAGGTTTCGCTATGTTCGTAATGGTTATTCGAGCATTAGTAAATCTTATTGCAGCAGCTACTTTGCCCACGCTTTACTATCCCTATGATATATCACTCGGCGTGCGCTTCGACTCTTATGGCGCATTATTTTACCCTCCAGGGTCAGGGAGTGCCTTATCAGCGCAGTCTCAAGCCATTTTCAACAGCATTAACTCAGCGACTGCCAATTTCAGATTTGTAACTTCAGCAGTATTCGTCGTGGCGTACATTTGGTTAGGCGCCTTATGCACAATAATCATTGGAACACTTAAACCCGAGTTTTCAATGATAAAGAGGATAGTGATCTCCGCTGTCAGCATAGGAATTACGATTTTGCTCTTGCTTCTGCTGGTAGGTATTGTTTAAACCACTACCAACGCGTCTAAACTCAACTTCCCCAGTTTTTCCTTCCTGCCAGCTGATGCAAACATAGCTAGGCAAGATTTATATGATTGAAAATCACTTTTGCAAGTGAAAACCCTCGCAGGGAATCACAGTTCAGGTGACTTAACGTGACAGCAATTAAAGATTTGCAAAATGGAATGAAACGGGTCAGCGTTGAAGCAAAAGTTGTTGAAAAAGGTGACCCCAGAGAAGTCAGATCACGTTTTAAAGATGAGACTTACAGGATAGTTGACGCTGTAGTTGCAGACGAGACGGGCAGTGTAAAGTTGACGCTGTGGAATGAGCAGATTGACCAAGTTAACGTTGGCGACAACATCAAAATTGACAACGGCTACGTCACCAGCTTCAAGGGCGAAATTCAGCTCAACGTTGGGAAATTCGGAAAATTAGCCGTTGGCTAAACGTCGTATTCTTAGTAATTCAAGTTAACATCTTGATCAAATAGTAACAGGCTGAAACTGTTAACTTTTTAGAAAAAACTTATTAATTCATCTCTTCATTGGAACATTTCTCTTACTTGTGGAGAAACAGCATGCAGTTTCAACTTGTCGCGCCATTCTCAACCTCGCCAGGGCAGGAAAAAGCAGTTGACCAGATAGTTAATAACTTTGTCACGAAAGATAAGCAAACGCTTCTAGGCCTGACGGGCAGCGGCAAAACTTTTGTGATGGCTAACGTCATCAATCGCCTGCAGAAACCAACCTTGATAATTTCGCATAACAAGATTTTGGCTGCTCAACTGTATGGCGAGTTGAAGTCGTTTTTTCCGAATAACCGCGTGGAGTACTTCATCAGCTTTTATGACTACTACCAGCCTGAATCTTACTTGCCGGCGCAGGACATGTACATTGAAAAAGACTCCGATGTGAATGAAGAAATAGAGAAAATGCGGATGCACGCCGTGTCCAGCATCGTAAGCCGAAGCGACACCATAATAGTCGCCAGCATAAGCTGCATTTACAGCCTTGGAAACCCAGACGACTTCAGAACCATGGCTATCGAATTAGAGGTTGGAAAACAAACTACAAGGCAAGAACTCATCCATGCACTGGTAGACATGCAGTATGAACGTAATGATATGGTTCTTGAGCCAGGCAGATTCCGCGTGCGGGGCGATGTGCTGGATGTTGTGCCATCTTACGAGAATGACATTCTTCGGATTGAACTTGCTGGAAATTCAATCGGTAAAATCAAGGAAGTTCACCTGTTAACTGGAGATGTTAAAGGAACGCTTGATAAGCTTACGCTTTACCCTGCACGGCAGTACGTGGTGCCAGAGGAGAAACATGCACTCGCACTTGAGCATATCAAACAGGAATTAGAACGAAGGCTCTCAGACCTTCCTCCCCTTGAGGCTCAACGGCTTAAACAACGAACAAACTACGACTTAGAAATGATAAAGGAAATTGGCTTCTGTGCAGGAATGGAAAATTACAGCAGACACTTTGACGGGCGCAGGCCCGGCGAGCCACCATTCACTTTAATGGATTACTTTCCCAAGGATTACCTACTCATCATTGATGAGAGTCACCAGACGATTCCTCAAGCGCACGCCATGTACAACGGTGACTACTCAAGAAAAAAGAACCTGGTAGACTTCGGCTTCAGACTCCCTAGTGCGCTCGATAATAGGCCACTGAAGTTTGAAGAGTTCGAGCGGAAAATGGGCAAAACGCTTTTCGTCTCCGCAACCCCCGCCGAATACGAACTAGAAAAAAGTGGTCCACCAGTAGAATTAATCACCAGGCCGACTGGTCTTTTAGACCCTGAAGTTGAACTTCACCCTATAACTGGACAGATGCAGCATTTAATGGCGGAAGCAAAGAAAACCATCGAGCGAGGCGACCGCATCCTAATCACAACATTGACAAAGCGGATGGCTGAAGACCTTGCGGATTACCTTGTTAAGGAAGGCTTCCGCGTCAGGTACATGCACTCGGACATTGAAAGCTTAGACCGTATAGAGCTTGTGAGGCAACTACGAGTCGGCGAATTCGACATTCTAGTCGGCATTAACCTACTGAGGGAGGGCTTAGACATTCCTGAGGTTGCAACAATTTTCATTTTAGACGCTGATAAGGAAGGCTTTCTGCGGGACGAGCGAAGCCTCATCCAAACCATCGGGCGAGCATCGAGAAACGTTAACGGCAGAGTGATACTCTACGCTGACGTGGAAACAGCGTCAATTAAGAGAGCCATGGAAATAACCAAGCACAGGCGCTCCTTCCAGAGACGCTTCAACCAAATCCACCACATCACGCCAACAACCATAGTTAAGAGTGTCTCCATGAAAGAGGGCACAATTAAAGGCACTAAACACTTAGCAAAAACAGACATCAGGCGCCAGTTGGTTGAGCTTGACGCGCAAATGAGGGAAGCTGCAGAGAAACTGGAGTTTGAGCGAGCTATTGAGCTTAGGGATGCGATTGCAGAGTTGCATAAGGCGTTGTCCAGGAAACTGGAGAACGAACTTAAACAAGAAAAATGAGTGTTTAGGACAAAAGGTTGAAATCTTTCATGATTAAACAGGTTACAATTTACAGAAGTGGAGTAGGGAACTGGTTTACGTTATGAGAGATACTATTTCAGTTAAAGGCGCAAGAGAACACAACCTCAAAAACATAGATGTAGACTTGCCAAGAAACAAGTTTATAGTGATTACTGGGCTCTCAGGCTCAGGAAAATCCACCCTTGCCTTCGATACTATTTATGCTGAAGGTCAAAGAAGATACGTTGAAAGCCTCTCCGCTTATGCTAGGCAATTTCTCGGCTTAATGGATAAGCCTGATGTTGACTCGATTGAAGGGTTATCTCCAGCAATCTCCATCGAACAGAGAAGCACCAGCAAAAACCCGCGTTCAACCGTTGGCACAGTTACCGAAATATACGATTACCTCAGGCTGCTTTACGCACGTATTGGCACGCATCATTGTCCAGAATGCGGCAGCTCAATTCATCCCCAGAGCCCCGAAAACATAACCAGCTTAATTATGGCTGAGAAAGAAAAAACTCTCACTTTCCTAGCACCAATAATTAGAGGCATAAAGGGAACACATGAGCAAGTTTTTGATGACCTCAAAAAACAAGGCTACACCAAAATCCGGGTTGACCAAAAAATTTACGATTCAGATTCAATCAAAGAAGAAGTTAAACTTGTGCGTTATGAGAAGCATTGGATTGAAGCCGTTATTGACACCGTAAAAATGGTCGATGAGGAACGCTCACGTATTTCTGAAGCTGTGGAGCAGGCGCTTCAAGTCGGCAAAGGAACCATGATAGTCATCGACGCCAAAAAAGCTGACGAGGAAAAGAAGAAGGAGCTTGAACGCTTTGAAGATGAAGTTATGTTCAGCACATTTGGAGCCTGCCCTAACCATCCAGAAATAGTGTTTGAAAGCCTTGAGCCGCGCATGTTCTCGTTTAACTCGCCCTTTGGTGCTTGTCCAAGCTGTCACGGCTTAGGGGAAATCACAGAAATCTCTGAAGACCTAGTGATTCCAGATAAGAACCTCTCCATTATGGATGGAGCATTAGCTGTTTACGGCAGCATGGATCTTAGCTGGCGGGCTCAGCAAATTGCGTTAGTGGGCAAAAGACATGGATTCGATGTTTTTACTCCGATAAAAGATTTCACGCCACAGCAACTGCATGTGCTCTTGTACGGCGACAGAGAACCAATGAGTGGGCAATGGTCCAGTGGGGCAAGCATGTGGATGCGTGAAGGTTGGGAAGGCGTAATCCCGCAGACCATGAGGCTTTACCGTCAAACTGAGAGCGAATGGCGGAAAGAAGACATTGAAAAGTTCATGACCTCTAGACCCTGTAACGCATGTAAAGGGAAAAAATTGCAGCCTGTAGTGCTCGCAGTAAAAATACTGGACAAAAGCATAATCGATGTAACTGACCTTTCAATTGAAGAAGCAGTTGACTTCTTTATCAACCTGCCCGCCCAGCTGAACGAGAAAGAATTAACCATTGCTAAGCAGGTGCTAAAGGAAATCAACGAGCGATTGAGTTTTCTTAAGAATGTTGGTTTAGGTTACCTTTCGCTTTCCCGTGCGGCAAGAACACTCTCCGGCGGCGAAGCTCAAAGGATTCGTTTGGCTACGCAGATCGGTAGCAACTTGATGGGTGTACTCTATATTCTTGATGAACCCAGCATTGGTTTGCATCAAAGAGACAATGCGAAGCTAATCAGCACACTTCGCCGCTTACGTGATTTAGGTAATACACTGATTGTTGTAGAACATGATGAGGAAACAATACGCAACGCAGACGTCATTGTTGATATGGGACCTGGCGCAGGAGTCCATGGAGGACACGTGGTCGCAGAGGGTTCACCAGCTGAAATCATGGCGAATAAGCGAAGCCTCACAGGCAAATACCTTTCCGGAGAATTAAAAATTGAAGTGCCCGCGATAAGGCGAAAACCCGTTGGCTGCATCACTGTTAAAGGAGCAGAAGAAAACAACCTCAAACACCTCACCTTGCAGTTGCCGTTAGGTGTATTGTGTGGAGTTACTGGTGTTTCTGGTTCGGGCAAAAGTACGCTGATGAATTTGACCCTTATTCCTATGCTGCGGCAAATGTTCGGGGAACGGGTTGACAAAGTCGGTAAACACGAATCGATTGATGTCCCAAACGTAGTCAGGAATGTTATAGTTATCGACCAGGATCCAATTGGCAGAACACCAAGAAGCAACCCTGCAACTTACACGAAACTTTTTGATGAGATCAGACGAATTTTCGCTTCAACCAAAGAGGCAAAGGCGCGCGGTTACAAGGAGGGACGATTCAGCTTCAACGTGAAAGGCGGCAGATGCGAAACCTGCCAAGGCGACGGCGTCCTGCGTATAGAAATGAACTTCCTGCCTGCCGTTTACGTGCAATGCAGCGACTGCAAAGGCAAACGGTACAACAAGGAAACCTTAAGTGTTCTCTATAAGGGCAAAAACATTGCTGAAGTGTTGGATATGACTGTGGAGGAAGCAGCAAAGTTCTTTGAGAACACTCCGAGAATTTCACGCAAACTAACCACGCTGGTAGACGTTGGATTAGGATACATTAAACTTGGGCAAAGCTCAACTACATTGTCAGGCGGAGAAAGCCAACGCATCAAAATCACCCGTGAACTCAGCAAAAACAAGTCTGGACACGTTGTTTACATGCTTGACGAACCAACCACGGGACTGCATTTTGACGATACTAAACGGTTGATTAAAGTGTTAAATCGGCTAGTTGACAACGGCAACACCGTCTACATCATCGAACATAACTTAGACGTGATTAAAAGCTGCGATTACCTTGTCGATTTGGGTCCTGAAGGCGGAGCAGCTGGCGGCGAACTGCTGGCACAAGGAACACCCGAGGAAGTCGCCCAAAACGATGCGTCTTACACAGGTATGTTTTTGAAGAAAATACTTAACCGTCCGCAAGAAGAAATTAGTTTGGCAGTGAAACAGTCTGCATGATCCAAATAACTAACGCATCAGACTTCAAAAGCAAAGATATGCCAACAAACCCTGGAGTTTACCTATTCAAGAACGAGCAAGACGAAATTCTGTACATTGGCAAAGCCAAAAGCCTCCGCGCCCGTGTCAAAAGCTACTTTTCAAACACAGACCAACCAGCGAAAACACGGCAGCTAGTTTCAAGGATTAGAAATATCGACTGGATCATCGTCAACAATGAAGTTGAAGCTTTGCTTTTAGAAAACAAGCTGGTTAAGCAGCACACGCCCAAGTATAATATTGACCTTAAGGATGCTAAAACTTTCGCTTACATCTCACTCACAAAAGAACCCTATCCACGTATACTAACCAGCCGCAAAGTGTCACGCAAACTCGAATCGTTTGGACCATACACTGAAGGGTTCACAAGGCAGGATCTTCAGCGCGTAATTGTAAGAGTATTCAAACTGCGCACATGCAAGACCATGCACAAACGTGCATGCTTAAACTTTCACATTCACCTGTGCACTGCGCCCTGCATCGAAAAAGTCACCGCTGAACAGTACGCTGAGCAGGTTAAGCAGGCGCGCTCTTTTCTAAACGGAAACTACCAGCAAACAATCGAACAACTCAAATCCCAAATGCAAGCCGCCTCTACGGAGAAGAAGTATGAAGAAGCCCTTGAGCTACGCAACCAAATCGCTTCCATAAGGCTTTTGACTGAACACCAGATTGTGGACAACGAGAGGCGATTTGACCAAGACATCATGGCGTTTAAGCAGGTTGGCGAAAAAATGCTGGCGGTGCAGATGGGAGTGAGAAGAGGCGTGTTGCTTGGCAAAAAACAATTCAGCGTAGATCTTCAGCCTCAGATTGAACAAGAATTCTTAAAGGCTTACTATGCAACCAACCAGATACCGCGCGAGATATTGCTGAATAAGCCTTGCTGGCAGGGAACAGAAGAGAAAAAAGCTCTAGAAGAGTTCCTCTCAGCGAAAAGATGCGCGCCTGTTGCGTTGACGATTCCCAGGCGAGCGGATAAGCTTGCGCTTGTGCAGTTGGCAGAGAAAAACTTGGAATCCACTCTGGAGGTTGACAGTGCACTTGTTGATTTGCAGACAGCATTTAATCTTCCAGTGTTGCCGCGCGTGATAGAATGCTTTGATGTTTCCAATTTGGGGCAGGAACATGTGGTTTCAGGCATGGTCAGCTTCAAAGACGCCAAGCCTGACAAGAAGAACTACCGCAAATTCAAAATCAAAACTTTCATAGGACAGGACGATTTCGCCGCCGTCAACGAGGTTGTCATGAGAAGATACAAGCGTTTGGTAGAAGAAAAAAGCCAACTGCCCGATTTAGTGTTGATTGACGGGGGACCAGGGCAGGTTAACGCTGCAAAAACGGCGTTGCAAACACTTGGACTGCAAATTCCGCTTATTGGCTTGGCGAAAGAGCATGAGGAAATTTATTTGCCAGATGAGTCTGCGCCAAAAAACTTTGACAAGAACAGCCGAATGATGCTTTTGCTGAGGAGAATCCGTGATGCAGCACATGAGTTTTCATTGGGCTACAACCTTAAGAGAAGGCAAATGAAGATTAGGGAAGAATTCAAAGGCTAATCACTGCACTCCACGTTCTCTTAAAGAAATACTCTTTTTCCTTTCAAACGTTCCCTTTTTTTTCTTTTTAACCATTTTTTTAAAATTAAAATTTCTGCATAAGATTTTTGGTTTTGTTGACTGGGTGATTATTGGAAAGCTTTATACCCATGAGCTGGTAACCCTTACTATGTAAGGTTATTTATCCTTACTCTGGATGGCAAGCGAACATGTCTCTAAGCTTAGGTTACTTAACCCAGAAACAGAGGCACATGTGGGACCTCAAAAGCAGCGGAATACCCGAAGCAACCATCGCACGCAAACTCAACATAACCCGACAAACAGTCCACGAAGCCCTAGACAACGCAAACCTCAAGGTGGCACAAGCTCTGGAAGAAACCGCTAAAATCAACAAAATCGAAACCCAAAAAATCGACCCAGACAAAGGCTTCCTGCAGGGATACAGCAACCACTTCAAAACCCAAGCCTTCGTCACCTTCTCAGCCAAAAACGGCATCCAACTCTGGTACAAACACGAAGGTGACTGCGAAAAATGCCCAAAACTCCAAACCTGCAGAGAAACCCTGCTTTCCGAGGCAAAAGACCGCAACTTCCTAATCCTCGACGACACAAGCAAGATTTTGCCTTCTAAACTGGCAGAAGCCCTAATCGCCAAAATAACAGGTGAAAAAGAATGAGCATCCTAAGAAAACTCCGAAGATGGTGTCCACAACCAAAAACCCGAGTTCCAACAAACCTGGCAAAATTATCAACACCCATATTTGCGGGTGCCTTGCTTGCAGAAATCTTAATCCTCCTAATAGCTCCAATGGCATATTGTGCGCTCTTATTGCCCAAAAACATTGTTGTTGCTCCCGACCAGACACTTCCCTTGACAAATAGTCAAATTAAGGCCGCTTGGCCTAACCTTCCCACAGCTCAAGAAATTGTTAATCGCAGTTACGGCAATAGCAGTTACGGTTATGGATTAATTGATTCTAGTATGCCCACATTCGATCAAGTCAAAAATTATACTTGGATTAGCCCTGTAAACGCCATTCCCCATACTTATCCCTCTGGCATGTTTGTTACGAGATTGGTTCCCGTAGAATTTAATATTTGGTTGCAGCTAAACGATACAACATGGGTAAGTCCAGATTCGTCATATCTTGCAGCGACAACGAATAATCCGCCCTATTCTCTGCCTTCATCTCTTTATATAAATGAGAAAGGCGGCTTTTTAGGCACAGGTTTGCCCACAGAATATGTGATAATAGCGGTTATTGCGATAGTAGCGACATCGGCAGCGGGAACAACTTACCTTCGCTTGAACAAGAGAAAAGCGTACGCCTAATTCAGGTGAATAAGATGGAAATAATTAGAAAACTCCGAAGCCCTATTCGCAAAAATAACAGGTGAATAAAAAATGGGATTGCGTAAAAGACTTAAAGATTTTAGAAATTGGTGCCCCCAGCCGCCTAACCCACTTTCTACAAAACTGAAACAGTATTCTGTTCCAATCGCTATCCTGCTCACGGTTACCCTTTTAGCTGCTTCGTTTTCCATTTTTTACTCAAGCATCCCGTTTGCGGCTGCCGATTGGCCAATGTTCCACGGGGGTCCGTCCCATAATGGTGGTGGCACAGGCAGTCCAGTGCTTGCTCCCACACTACTTTGGAACTACACCACTGGCGGCGGGGTTTATTCGTCGCCTGCTATTGTCGGCGGAGTAGTTTACATAGGGTCAGAAGACGGCAACGTTTATGCACTAAACGCTGCCAACGGCCTCCGAATTTGGAATTACTCTACTGGCGGCGATGTTGAGTCGTCGCCTGCTGTTATCAACGGAGTAGTCTACATAGGCTCGGAAGTTCCCGACGGTTCAAATGGTTATGTTGGCGATGTTTATGCTTTGAACGCTGCAAACGGCAGCAAACTCAGGAATTACACCACCGGCAACTATTATAACTATGTTGAATCGTCTCCTGCTGTTGTCAACGGTGTAGTCTACGTCGGCTCTAGTGTGGGTTTAGCGCCTCCTGCATCGCCAACATTAGCAATTACTTTGGGTACTGTTTATGCTTTGAACGCTACCAACGGCGACAAACTCTGGAACTACACCACCGAGAGCAGTGTTGACTCTTCTCCTGCTGTTGTCGGCGGCGTCGTCTACATAGGATCTGAGGACGGCAACGTTTATGCTTTGAACGCTGCAAACGGCGTCCAACTTTGGAGTTATCCTACTAGCGGCGGAGTATATTCGTCGCCTGCCGTTATTAACAGCGTGGTCTACGTAAGCTCCGGTTTCAACGTTTATGCTTTGAACGCTACTAACGGTGACAAACTCTGGAGCTATCCTACAGGCTACATTGTTGATTCATCTCCTGCCGTTATTAACGGCGTGGTCTACGTCGGCTCTGGTGATTTCAACGTTTATGCTTTGAACGCTGCTAACGGCAGCAAACTCTGGAATTACACCACCGGCAACGGGGTTGATTCTTCTCCTGCGGTCGTCGGCGGAGTAGTCTACATAAACTCTGATGACGGCAACCTCTATGCGTTGAATGCTACAAGCGGTCACAAACTTTGGAATTACAGCAGCGATTTTGGCGAGTCATCTCCTGCTGTTGTCAATGGCGTAGTCTATGTAGGTTCCAATAATGGTAACGTTTATGCTTTAGGTTCACTCATGCCGTCTTCTTCACCTACGTCGTCTAACACTCTACCCATTATAGTCGGGGGAATAGCTGCGGTTGTTATTGCTGCCGCAGTGGTTTTCTTAATGTTTCAAAAGAGACTAAAAACTAAAACGATCCACCAACTACACCACAAAACTCCACTTCAGTTTCAACTGGTCAAATATCCCAAAGATAACTTCGCAATCAGCAATCAAGCACGCGCTATAAACATTCAAGGACAAGCAGCACGCTAAGCACTGCATTCCAAGTTATTTAAAAAAGCACCATTTTTCCTTCCAACCATCCAATTATATTAATTAATAACTTGAAAATAGTTTATTTCCAGTGGCGGGAGAAAGGCATTGCTTGACATGGTTACGTTGCTTCTAATGTCTATCGCTGTTGGGCTAGTCGGCTCTCTTACAGGTCTGGGCGGTGCGAGCATTCTAACCCCTATCTTGGTTTTATTTGGCTTCCCTGTCAAGGAGGCGGTGGCATGTGGAATGGTGGCTATAATCGCTACCTCCAGCGGTTCAGCTTCATCCTTCGTTAAAGACAGGATTACCAACTTAAAAGTCGCTATGTACCTTGAAATGTTTACCATCATCGGCGCCATTGTGGGAGCAACAATCACTGTAATAATCGCGCCAGTTTTCCTTTATTTCCTATTCGCAGGTTTCCTGCTCACTTCTTTCATCAACTTTAGAAGCTCATTCAAAGAAGTTTATACTCCGCCAGAAAAACAAGACAAAATTTCCAAACAGCTCGGCCTTGAAGGAAGCTACTTTGACAAAGCCAAAAATCAAGTAATAAAATACAAAGCCACCAACTCTCTTCTGGGAGGATTAGGCATGTTTGTAGCTGGTCTAGCTGCGGGGATGCTTGGAATAGGCGCTGGAGCCTTCAAAGTCATTGTTCACGAGAAAGTCCTAAAAATACCTTCAAAAGTATCCAGCGCTTCTAGCAGCTTCATCATAGGCATGACTGCACTGGCAGGCGTGAGCGTTTACCTTTTTTCAGGTTTCATGAACTTAACCTTAATGGCGCCAATGGCTGTGGGCACAACAATCGGCGCGGTAGTTGGGGGAAGACTGTTAAATAGAGTCCGTGATAGAAACCTCCGAATACTCTTCCTCATCATAGTTACGTTGCTAATTATTCAGATGTTATACAAAGGAGTAATCTCGCTATGAGTTCTCAGGGCTTGGGCAGCGGCGAATCAAAGCTTGAAACCGTTGTAAGTTACATTCTAATAATAGGGGTTGTCATCAGCGTATTGCTGGAAATTATTGGAATAAGTCTCTTCTTCAGGACATATGGTAATGTGCAGATTTCCCAAAGTAAAACTGTGTTTATTAGCGGACAGAACTTTTTCGCTTTCGTTTTTGACCAGATTCAACACTTATTCGGGTCACAGAACGCTATCATGTTTATGACGCTGGGTCTGATAATACTGATCTTGACCCCTTACATTCGAGCAATTTCCTCCGTCGTCTATTTTGCATGGAAAAAGAACCGCAATTACGTCTTGATAACGCTTTTTGTACTCATTGTGTTGACAACAAGTTTAGCGCTGCATTAAACAGATGGGATTAACGTTGTTTTATTACTGGCGGCGCTCTCAAACAAATTGCTCACCATCCATCTTTCATTTGTCGTATCATTTGTTGTTGTATTGACACAGCGACAGAAGCACAGAGAAATTAAAAAAAGCGAATTTTATGAGCGCGCATGGGTGTTCCCAAAATGAATAAAATGGTTTTAAATCTGGTTTTAAATCTGGCGTGCTTAAAAATCATCTTTACTATTTATTAGCCTCCTGATTACATTAATAAAAAAGTTTGATCATCATGTCTGAGAAGCCAATACCGCCATTCATTCGATTGCTTCGCCAAGCACGCGGGTTTCTTCCCTTGTTCGTCGGAGATATCGTCTCCACTTCGGGGGCTGCGATATTCTCGTCCGCGATCAGTTACCTGGTCTACTTATCAACACATTCGGCTCTGACTGTCGCCTACGTCGGGATAGCCTCGTTCGCTCCTACGATCATTATCGGGCTCTTCGCAGGTGCCTTGGTCGATAGATCCAACAAGCGACGCATGATGGTTGCCTGCGACCTCGCCCGTTCAGTTTCGGTGGTGATAATACCCGTCTACATGTTCTTTGCAGGGTTCAACCTCGCTATAGTTCTGTCGGTCGTCTTGGCCATCTCGCTATTCTCCACACTCTTCAGACCTGCTGCGAGAGCTATCATGCCGCTTCTCGTCCAGAGCGACCTAATCCCGAGTGCGAACGGCCTCATGACGGCTGCCGAGTCGCTCGCGAACTCTGCTTCCTTGGGAATAGGAGGATTGCTGATTGAGCTTATCGGAGCGTCCATGAGCCTGTTCTACAACACCGCAACCTACTTGATTTCGGCCACGATGATCTTCTTCATCCTAGTTCCCTCAGTATCGAATGCCAAGACGCAGGTTGGTGCCCAAGCCCAAAGCGAAAAGGTCGCCCTTCCCACGAAAACCTCCTTGCTAGATGACGTACGCGAAGGTATGATGTACATGCGCGAGAAAAAGGTCATCCTCGAGATGACGGTTACCGCTTCTGTCATCAATTTCTTCCTCATGATAGGGGTAAACTTCTTTGTCATCTATGAGGCGAAATTCCTACTCACCACTTCGGGCCTCATCTACGGCATCCTGCTCTCCTCCTTCTCCTTTGGAAGTGCAGTCGGTGCGTTGCTCATGGGGAAAGTGAACGCCCTCAAACATGCAGGCAAAGTCCTGATAGCCTGTAACGCAGTCTTCGGGCTCTCGATGCTCGGGATGATCCTCCTTCGCAATGTGGTATTCGACGTCTCGATGCTCTTCGTGACCGGTCTTGCGCTCGGATTAAGCGTCGTGTTGTATTTCTCCGTAATCCAGACCATCGTACCGGGGCAAATTCTCGGCAGAGTGATAAGCGCTGACGAGGTGGGAAGCTTCGCTGCCATCCCGCTGGCCCAGATTGCAGGAGGGCTCATCATCCAGTTCTACGGCATCATTCCAGACTTCGAGGTTGTCGGAATAGGGCTCTTGCTGACTGCGTTGGCCTCAGTCTTCCTGAAGGATCTGCGGACCTTCAAAGTGACATAAAAATAGCGGTCAAAGATTTTGCCAAGCAAGGATGAATCATTATCACAAAAAAAATTAAATTTAATCTTTTCTCTCTCGCATACTCATACAGCATCAGATGTCAATTTAAGTTGCAAATGGCCCTATCATCTTAATCGTTGAAGGTGAAAAACAGAATTGAAGCATAGCAGACGTACTATTAGTTTAATGGCTGTTGTTGCAGGGTTTTTGTCGTTTATCGTTGGCTCCTCGATTATTGCTCTCTTTGGCTATACACACAGCTATTTCGGTCCGCCAGTGTCGCCAATAAGCGGTCAAGAAGTTACTGGAATCACACCCATGTACTGGGTCGGTGCAGCCATCATTGTTATTGGTATTGTAACTTTTGTAGGTGGTATTATTTTATTTTTCTTGAAAAAGCATCATTAATTTTTGATATGGCTGGTCCGACTGGAATTGAACCCGCGACCTTCAGAACAAAGTTCAGGGCTCTGGCGATTGATGGTGGCGTAGCTTGGAATTAGCTATAAGGTTTTGTTATGACTTTCTGACTTGAAAGCGCGGATTTGAACTTTGTCGAAAGTCTTTAGAGGTAAACCAAACTCAAGTGCCAAGGCTACGAAGACTGCATTATAGAGTGTAATGCCGCTTCGCTTGGCTATTTTATAGGATTCTCGCAATAGATTCTCGTTTGAGGGTAGAACAGCAATTTTTCCTGATTCTATAAAACCGAAGAAAATAGCTATGTATTGCGGACCATTCTCTAAATTTTTTAGAAGATTCTCTCGTTTCCAAACTGCATTGGCTACTTCGTAAACAGCCACATCTGGCGTTACAATTTGCTCACCAGCGAGCAAACTCTGATTCTCCAGAAGCGCCTCGACAATGTAGCTGCTGTCGCCAACTATCAGCGATTTCTGTCCTCCCGAATCAGTCGCACTATTTCCTCGGTTGACATCTTTATGGGATTCTTTGCTTGCAAATCCGCTAGTTTCTTGAGTAACTCATCGGACTTCTTGGTGTTTAAGTAAAGCTTCATAGCTTCCCTCAGGGTGTCTGAGAGCTTGCCATACTTCTGAAGCTGCCGCTTTTCTTCGTCGGAGATTCGGACGCAAACCGTTTTTGTCATACATACTGTAAAACGCAGTGTCTAATTTAAGTTTTCACAATTTTGAGATTGGCGGGCCCGACGGGAATTGAACCCGCGACCTACGGATTAAGAGTCCGCCGCTCTAGCCTGACTGAGCCACGGGCCCGCATAGCTTCGCTTTTGAAAAAGGTTTCAATGAGAAATATAGAGGTTACGGTTTGTTGTTGCAGCGTGAGGCAGTGAAAAACTAATAACATAGCAATCCTTTACCTCTTAATGGAGAAGGCTTTATGGCAAACTCTTTGGGCGAAGTTTTCATTCTAAAGACTACAGATAGAGCGAGTGGCGTTCCTGCGTTGCTCAGCAAGCTTGGCTTGGGTGATTATTCTGGGAAGCAGGTGGCTTTGAAGGCTAATTATAACAGTGCTGACCCGTTTCCAGCATCCACTCACATAGATACGTTAAGAGCTATTGTTGAAAACCTAAAGGGCGCAGGTGCAAGCGGGATAACGTTGGCGGAACGTAGCGGCATGGGCGACACCGAGCAGGTTCTGGAGCAAATGGGTGTTTTAGCCCTGTCAAGGGAACTTGGGTTTAAGGCTGTTGTCCTAAATAACGCGGGCAAGGAAGACTGGCTTAAAGTTGAACGAGGAGGCACCCATTGGGCAAGAGGATTCTACATGGCAAGAGTGTTCCATGACGCTGACAAAGTTGTCCAAACCTGCTGCATAAAAACTCACAGGTTCGGCGGCCACTTCACGCTTTCAATGAAGAATTCCGTGGGTTTAGTGGCGAAGAAGGTTCCTGGCGGATTATACGATTACATGTGGGAACTGCATACTTCACCTTATCAGAGACAGATGATTGCGGAGATAAACAGCAATTACAACATGGACTTTGTTTTAATGGATGGAATAAAAGCGTTCACAACCGGCGGACCTGACAAGGGCACGTTGGTTGAGCCGAACCTTCTGCTTGCAAGCCGAGACCGAGTAGCCATAGACGCAGTCGGAGTAGCGATTCTCAAGATGTACGGAGCTAAAGGCAAAGTTGGCGAAGCCGACATTTTTGAGCAAGCCCAACTGCGACGCGCGGCAGAGCTCGGTTTTGGAGTGAAATCAGCCGCCGAAATACAGTTGACGCCTCTGAATGATGAAAGCAGAGTTGAAGCTGAGCGGATAGAGCGGGTTCTTAAAGCGCAGGTTGCTATGCATTAACACTCATGAGTATGTCTGGTTTGTCGCTGGCTATGCCGTCCACGCCTTTCTTAACGTATTCTTCGACTTCTTCTGGGTTGTTTATGGTCCAAACCACCACTTTTAAGCCGTTTTCATGGGCTTTCTGAACGTTAGCGGTATGCGTGAATCTGTAGAATGCAAAAAGATAGTTCGCTTTCAGTTCTAACGCTGCTTTAATCGGGTTCTTATGCTTAGCATAAATCAACCCGGTTTCTATGTCCTTGTCTAATTCCCTAACTTTCTTTAATGCATCTTCAAGAAAAGAAGTGAGAACAACATTCTTCTCCAAGCCTTTCGCATGCACCATCGAAAGCACCTGCTCTTCAACGCCCGTTTCCTTAAGCTCAACAAACACCTTCACCTTCTTATCCAAAAAATCCAGCGTTTCCTCCAAAGTCGGAATTTTTTCGCCGCCTTCAGAAGAAAAGCTTTTGATTTCTTTAAGCGTAAGCTCACTCACTAAGCCTTCGCCGTTGGTTGTCCGCTTAACATCCGCATCGTGAATAACGACAATTTGGTTGTCTTTGGTCTTTCTCACGTCCAACTCAACCGCGTCCACACCGATTTCTAAAGCCTTCTTAAAACTCGTTAACGTGTTCTCGGGCGCATAAGCTCTGGCGCCTCTATGACCAATACGCAACATAATTAATTGATTCTTCAACGAAGAATAATACTTTTTGCAAGTTCCCTCTTTACAAAACTAAGTAGTTCCAAACGTTCCCTTTGGTGCGCGCTAGAACTGAATACCCCTCTGTTTCTCAGTGGACCCATTTTTTATTATTTTGAAGTTTTCATGGATGATAAGTCTTAAATCTGCATAGTTGATTGTCAAAAATTTTTTAGTCGAAAGAAATTGTAAGTTAAATTGAAGCGAATCAGGGAAAAACCAATTGTGAATGAATTGATAGTATAAATGATTTAAGCTAAGAACAAGAGAATAGACTTTTTGTGTTTTAATTTGTAGAGGAGGTGAAAGGTTGAAGACTGGCGACGTATTAATTGTGGTGGCGACAATGGGTGTGGTTGTTGCTTTAATTGCATACCCTATAGACTTGGCGTGCGCTGCAACTCTTGGGCTGGTATCGGGAATTCTACTTAGCCTAGTTGTCTGCATTTTCGTTAGTGCCTTATTTAGTGGTGTTGTTTTCGCAGGAAAAATACAAGAATCTAGATGGATAGCAATTGCCAAAATAACTGTTGTGTGGGGACTGCTTATTTATATATATGCGATTATTTCTCAAGCTTATTCAGCAGGGGGCACGTACGCAATACAATCTTACAATGGACAGTACGGAGCAACATTATCAGCTTCCCAATCAGTATATTGGCAAATAATGTTCGGAGATATGGTCGCCCTAGAGATTGTAGCCATAGCAATTGTG
>Ga0326728_10005307_pt1 | contig 36473 bp, 23 predicted proteins | sample MB3enrmetagenome_FD_207602 | JGI IMG/M metagenome (GOLD analysis project Ga0326728, IMG submission 207602) | Lab enriched peat soil microbial communities from McLean, Ithaca, NY, United States - MB31MN | ecosystem: Environmental > Terrestrial > Soil > Wetlands > Peat | place: USA: New York...
TTATTTTCACCAGCAGTGGCATGTAAAGGGCGCCCACGCGGGATGAATTCACGAGAATCCCGTCCACACGGCGCTCGTGCAGCAATCGTACGGCTCGGACTTCCCGATCCGGGTCCGCATGGCAACTGGCAAGCAAGAGGGAATATCCCTGTGCCTGCGCAACTTCCTCAATGCCGCTGACTACTTCGCCCACGAAGGGATCGGCTACGTTAGTGACCACAACGCCGATCGTGCAGGTGCGCTTGGTGACGAGGCTGCGGGCCACCGCACTCACTCTGTACCCTTGCTCGTCGGCGATCTTACAGATCAACTCCCGAGTCTCCGCGCCTACCAGCGGGCTGTTGCGGAGGGCCCGCGAAACTGTGGCGTATGAAACGTTGGCGACACGCGCAATGTCTTTGATCGAGGCCATTGCAAACGTTAGCAGGTTACATTCCCGACAGCGTCTTTGTCAAGTGGAAAAGCGGCCAATTTCTGAAAAATTGGTCGTCTGCCAAAAAAAATCGAGAAGCCCAGTGGCCAGAGGCAGATTGTGACCGTCCCTTCAACAGGGATACCAAATTCTCGCGTCGGGACGGGTTTTAGTCATCCGCGTGGAGGATTTGTCCCGGCAAATAATCTTGCACGACGAAGGTATACGTTTGCATTCGAATACAAAACCTAAGTATTCTGCCTGGCCATGTTAGGTTCTAAAAATCCGGTTCCCAGGAAATTTGGAGTCTATCAAGGCAAAAAGTTGAGATCATTGGTAGATAAAGACTTCATTCGGTGTCTAGAAAGCCGTAATTCCCAGATTAGAGGTGCCGGATGAAGAGCTACGTTCTCATCTTCGGGTAACACACGAAATAAATCTTGACAACGTTGTCAGAACCATTATACCTTGGGCACGCTTGGAATGTTTTCTTGTAAGCCTCTACCTTTTGCTTGAGACGGGTATCTATCTTGAGTGAAGGCGTCAGCTTTGGCTCGTACGGCGTGGCGTCGGCGCGCTTATGCGCGGAGGCTGGGCCTTCGGCCCTCGGCCGTTTCCACGCCATTGCAGATGTTCGCTTCTCCCATACCGCTATGCGGTCTGGCTGTTTTCTGCATCCACCTAATTCCGGATTAATGGTCGTGTCATATGATTATCACACTCCATTAATCGCCCTCTTTCAGCATGGCAGATGTAGAGGGTGTCGGGAACCGCGATTTAAACAAAGGGGTCGACAATGTGGCCACAGGCAAGCAAGAGCCAAGCTTCCGGACAAACGTCAATATCACTTTCTTGCGCCCCATTGGACCCATTACGCCCAGTGCGTGTCTGAATTCCGGGGTGGAGCGAGGGCGGCAGTGATTCGTCGTTCCAACCCACTTGGCGACCCTGGTTGGTCGCTTGCGTTTGCAGCGTCGGTTTCCTGGGACAGTAGGGAAAATACTCTGACGAGGTGCATATGCAAAAAAGCAACGTACGGTTTAGTGTTTTCTTGTGTGTCGTGATTCTGGGGCTAGTCCTTCCCGCATGGTCCCAAGTGCAGAACGCCAGTCTCACGGGCCTGGTCACCGACCCCAGCGGGGCGTTGGTCGCCGGCGCGCCGGTGTCGGCTAAGAACAACGCCACCAACATAACTTACACAACCAAGACCGATTCATCCGGGTATTACCTGCTCGGGGGCTTGGTCGTCGGCACCTACACGGTGACGGTGGAGATAACGGGCTTCAAGACGGCAATCCACGACAACGTCGTTTTGGGCGTTGGCGAGAGTGGACGCGATGACTTCCAGCTCGCGCTCGGCGCAGTCACCCAGGTGGTCGAGGTAAAGACGTCGGCGACCGCGCTCCAAACCGAGTCGGCCCAGACCGGCGTGGATATCTCGAACGCCGAGGTTCTGGATATCCCCTTGGGCCGACGCAACTGGGACGACTTGTTGCTGTTGTCGTCGGGCGTGAGCGGGGACCGCTATAGCGAACAGGGCAGCTCAACCGCCAGCGGGCGCACGGCCATAGTCGATGTGCACGGTGTGCGCTCGCTGCAAAACAACTTTATCCTGGACGGGGTGGACAACAACTCGTTCTCCGAGAACGTTCTAGAGCTAAGCGCGGAAACCGTCCACGAATCCGTGGATGCCATCCAGGAGTTCAGGGTGATCACCGATCCGTATTCGGCTGAATACGGTCGCAGTCCGGGGGCCGCTATAGTCGTCGTCACCAAGGGCGGCACCAACAAGTTCCACGGCACGGGTTGGGAGTTCGTCCGCAATAACAAATTTGATTCCACGGACTTCTTCACGAACCGCGCCGGAACACCGAGGCCCAAGTACGACCTGAACCAGTTCGGGGGCAATATTGGGGGGCCGATAAAGAAAGACAAGGCCTTCTTCTTCTTCAACTACGAGGGCCAGCGCCTCGCGACGGGGGTACCGCTTGTGGGCAACGTTCCCACGGCCAGCGAGCGCACCGGCAATTTTTCAGCCGGGGAGGCCACCCTCAACAGAACTACGTATAAAACCATCTCCGACCCCGTGGGAGATTGCGTAGCGAAAGATCCCGCGGGCATGAATGCCAACGGCACATTCATGAACAACGTGATTCCGTCAGTTTGCCTGGACACGGAATCGCAGAAATTCATCACTTTCCTTCCCCTTCCCGATACGGTTCCAGCTACCGGCGCGCTCAACACCAGCGACTGGTATAACGCCCCGCTCTTGCTTGACAACAGTAACTCGTACAATGTTCGCGGGGACGTGGAGATCAAGAGCAACAACCACGCGTTCGTGCGTTATAGCATCTTCCCTCGCTATCGGGATGCCCCTGGCGCCTTCTACCCCGCCCTCATTGACGGCGCCAGCTCGTCGTCCATTGGAAAGTATTACATCCATTCCCAGGGAGCGGCGCTGGGCGACGACTGGATCATCGGCCCGAAGATGATTAACGAGCTCCGCCTGGGCTATGGCCGCGCTCATTCACTCGAGACACAGAACCCGTTTGGACAGAACACCTTGTCGTCCCTCGGCTGGTTGGGTGTTCCCGACAGCCCCGCTTACGATGGCGGCATCCCGGGCATGACGGTTAGCAGTGGGGGCGGCATTGGGGCGCCGGGGACAGGTGGCGCCAGGGCTCGTATGGGCTCGCCCGACTACACGCCCAAGCATGAGTACACCACTGTTTTCGAAGAGAGCGACACGTTGGGCATTACCAGGGGTACACACCAGTTCAGGGTTGGGGTGGACTTTCACGGGCCGATGCGGAATGTCTATTTGGATATCCCCGGTGTGCGTGGCTCCATGAGCTTTAACGGGCAATACACCGGAATTCCCTGGGCGGACTTTCTTATGGGCTATCCCTATAATGGCGAGTACAGCGGTCAGACCATCGTAGACGCGCGTGACTGGATGATGTCCTATTACTTTCAGGACGACTGGAAGGCTACCCCCAAACTGAGCGTTAACTACGGCGTTCGCTATGACTACTCGCCCTGGGAGTACGAAGCCGGGAATCACATGAGCAATTTCAACCCGGCAACCGGCACGTTGTATTCCCCCTCTAACTCGCCGTACGGCCGCGGCCTGGTGACAAACGACAAGAACACCTGGGCGCCGCGCCTGGGGCTGGTGTACCATATCACACCCAACTGGGTGATCCGCTCCGGCTACGGCCGCTTCTATCAGCTTTTTGAGCGGCAAGGAAGCGAAGATCAGATGTATCTGGATCTGCCCTGGCATGTCACCAACTCGGGCAGCACTTCCAGCACCACCAGCACCTTTAACAACATGCGGGTCGCGACGGGGATCAATCTCTCGATCAACCCGAGCCTCGTCAGTGCCACCACGGTCAATACCCACACTGTGGATCCCAATGACAAGGCGCCCAGCATCGATCAGTGGAACTTTGGCTTCCAGCGCCTGTTCGCTGGGAACATGGTTCTCACCGTCGATTACGTGGGCACGAAGGGAACGCACCTATCGTACTTGACCAACCTGAATGAGAATCCCTTCGTTAACGGCATTCCCACCGGGGTCGCTCCTTACCCGAACTTTGGTACTCTCGAGTTGCGGGAAAATGGGAGCAACTCGACGTATGAGGGCCTCGAAATCACCCTCGAGAAGAAGTTGAGCCACGGGTTGCTATTCCGCGCCAACTGGACTTGGTCGCACTCGATTGACTGGGATTGTGACGACCTCAACACCCTCGGCAGTCCTGTCGACCCAGACGACCATTACGCCTATAAGCAAACCAACCGCGGCGACAGCGACTTCGACTATCGGCAGGTTGTATCCATTAGCTACGTCTACCAGATTCCGGAATTCCCGGCGCTGCGCGACGCGACGGGCGGGGGAGCTCGCGTGGCGCGCCAGATCCTGCGTAACTGGCGCTTCAGCGGTCTCACCACCGGGCGCACGGGGGAGCCGTTTAGCATCGAGGACGGCAACCTCAGTTCCAAGCTCGAGGGACCACGCGGCGGATTGATTACTGCGTACGCCAACTGCTTGGGGAACGGTGCTCTCTCGGCCGGCCCCAGTCGAACCATCTATCACTGGTTCAATACCGCCGACTATGCGGCGCCGCCCATTACGGAATTGCCCAACTGCGGTCGTAACACTCTGTTCGGGCCCGATCTGATCCAGTTCGATATGAGCCTGAACCGGGCCATCAAATTCGGCGAGGGCCGTTCGCTCGAACTCCGCTGGGATGCGCTCAATTCGTTTAACAACACGCACTTCGGATACCCGGACCGCGGTGTCACCGACAGCGCATTCGGGCAGATCACCAGTCTGTCGGGCGACCCGAGAGTTATGCAATTTGCGCTGAAGCTGTACTTCTAAGTCTTGCTGAAATGACATAGTTGCTTGGGCGCGCACGAGTTCCTTCCTGGCTCGTGCGCGCCCCTTTTCATGAACATAATGAGCTTCGATCGGGCCTTCGGGAGGCTGAGAGGTTGCTCCGACTCCCTACCGGCTGAGTGCGGGATGTGAGAACGCACGGCCGTGCGGAGGGCCTAGCTGAGATTTCTGGTGGATGCAACGGCGTGCTAAGCGCGCCGACGCCCGCACGGCAACCCGCGACGGCAGTGGTGCTGTTTGCGCTGCGGCATCCGGAACCTGGCCGAGGACCTGCCTGATGCGGATGCCGTTGCCGTCTGTACTCCGACGAACACCCATGCTCAGATACTCCTGGATGCCGCCGCACGGGTTAAGCATATCTTTTGCGAAAAGCCCGTCGAGTTATCCCTCGAAAGAATTGCAACGATCAACGCGGCCTTGGAGAAGGCTGGAGTCAGCCTGATGGTGGGCTTCAACCGGCGCTTCGATCCGAACTTTCTAAAAGTGCATGAATTCATTAAACCCGGGAAGATCGGCGCGCCTCACGTCCTGAGAATCACCAGCCGCGATCCGGCCCCGCCTCCCGAGCACTACATCCGAGCTTCGGGGGGGATTTTTCTGGACATGACCATCCACGATTTTGATTTGGCTCGCTACCTCATGGGGAATGAGGTGCTGGAAGTGTACACCAAGGCTCATGTCTTGGTTGATCCTGCATCCCGGAAGGCCGCGTACGGCTATGACCAGCGTCTCGAAGTATTCGGCTCCAAAGGCATGGTGACGGTGAAAAACAACACTCCGGACAACCATGTATATCTTGACTCAGTGGGAACGCACTCGTCATGGCCGTTAAACTTTTTTATGGAGCGGTATACGGAATCCTATTTAAGAGAAATGCAAGGCTTCGTTGATTCGGTTCGGGAGAACAATCCAGTCCCGGTCACCGGAAACGATGGTCTCATGGCTGTGGCAATTGGGTTGGCTGCTAGGAAATCGGCAAAAGAAAACAGGCCGGTAAGGTTAAGTGAAATCCACTAAAGGAGTGCACCGGTATGAAAAGTCATCTGAACGTCGGGGTTGTTGGTCTGGGGCGAATGGGCCGGGTATATGCAATTAATCTGGCCCAGCGCGTGCCGAATGCGCGGCTGGTGGCGGTGGCAGACATACAAGCGGATGCCGCCGAATCATTTGCGAAAGATTACGGTGTTCCCAAATGGTATAAGAGCCATCATGATTTGATAAACGATAAAGATGTAACGGCAGTAGTCGTCACTGCTCCCACAAGTAAACATGGAGAAGTGGTCATCGACGCCGCGAAAGGTGGAAAGGCCATTTTTTGCGAAAAGCCGATGTCGACCTCGCTCGAAGAAGCCGAACAAATGCTCCAAGCGGTTGCGGGCAGGGGCGTGTTCTTTCAGGCAGGGTTTCAACGACGCTTTGACGCAGGATATGTTGCCGCGAAAAAGAAGGTTGAGGCGGGAGAAGTTGGCACGATTGTGCTCTTCCTATCGACATCACGGGATCCCTTTCGCCCGTCGCTCGAGTACTGCGATCCCAAAGTGAGTGGCGGGATGATCGCCGACTTTGGGATTCACGATTTTGACCTGGCACGGATGTACATGGGAGAGGTCAAGAGCGTGTATGCGATCGGCGGCACCCTGGCGTATCCGGAGTTGAAACCAATTGGCAGTATTGACAATGCCGTAATCAGTATGGTTTTCGAAAATGGAGCGTTGGGTGTCGTGCAGTTAAGCCTAAATGCAGTTTTTGGATACGACATTCGTGCTGAGATCTGGGGGACGAAAGGGTCCCTGCAAATCGGCTATCATCGGGAAACGCCGATCCTTGTCATGACCAAGGAAGGAATAACTCATGACGTCGTGCCATATTTCATGCAACGGTTCGAAAGGGCGTATGTTGCTCAAATCCAAAATTTTGTGGATAACGTCCTGCACGATCAGCAACCTTCCGTCACGGGAGCGGACGGTGTCGCCGCGATGCGCATAAGTCTGGCTGCCACCAAGTCGTTCGAGGAGAATCGACCGGTCGAAGTAAGCGAGATATAAAAACCATTCTTTTGAAGGATCCGTGGTGGTACTTTGCACCCGGAGAAGAAGAGTCTCTCCTTCGTGTACCGCCGGGTTTGTAGGTCCTAAAGAGACCCTTGATCGACTGCGGCACCATTTCGCCAGAATCACGGGCTGTATTCGGGGCGCCGATATTTGGGCTTGTATTTCTGGCCGATTCTTCCGGCACGCAGGGGGGGGCTTACACGCTCGGGCCGACGCTTCGCGAAGGCTTCCTTGATTTCGTAAGAGTGACTGGCGCGATGCTGCTTAATGCGAATTTCCCGATTTTGTCGCTGCCCTGAGGAGGGGGAGTATTTCTCTTGCGTTTAATCCAACAGAGTCGGTAGGAGGTAAGATAAGTTGAGTTCGCTCATCACTGCGAGCCTGTCCGAGCGCTCGCGGCAGCGCAAGCTCCAGGCGCTCGGAGTCATGTGCGGCCTCGCTGCTGGACTGTGGCTGGCTGCGGCCGAGGCGCCGACGGAATTGGTAAACATCGCCGTCTCTCCCTTCTTAATTTCGTTCATGATGGTGCTGGGAACTTTCGTTTCACGCTGGAGCTTGCCAGCATTGGTCCGTGGTACTTCGGACCTCGGCGCAGACCTCCAGCAGGTGCCCCACTTGGTCGTCTGGGGAGTGCTGGCGGGGTGCCTTTGGGCGGTTGCGAACACATTGAGCATTTTAGCGATACGCGACATTGGCCTCAGCATTGCTTTTCCTCTACAAAATTCCAACAGCCTGGTCGGTATTGTCTGGGGTATTTTGCTCTTCAAGGAATTGCACCGCGCGGGTTGGCTGCGCTGGGTGGGAGTGCTGGGAGGAGCGCTTGTACTTTTCGGGGGAGCGGTGATGTTGTCCCTGGCTTCCACGTCCCAAGCCCATAACGGCCATGCTCTGCGCGGAGTGGTGACCGCCCTCGGCGCCGGCCTCGTCTTCGGCACGATGTACATCCCTTATCGAAAGGCCTACATCACTGGTATGAACCCCTTCAGCTTTGTCGCTATCTTCACGCTGGGGGAGATGGTGACCATGACGACCCTGACCATCACCTTCACGGGCGGATTACACCCCTTCTGGCACGAGCTGGTCAGGAGCCGGAGTATAGCCTTCTGGCCGCTGGCGGGCGGATTCATGTGGGTTGTAGGCGATTTGTTTCAAAACTATGGCGCGAAATATGTGGGAATCAGTCGTGCTATTCCTCTTTCCAACACTTGTCAACTGTGGGCTTTGCTTTGGGGGGTCCTGGTTTTTGGTGAATTGCACGGCTTGGGGCGGGGTATCTACGTACGAGTCGCAGGTGGCTCGCTCCTGATGGCGGCCGGGGCAGTCGCGATCGCATTTTCGACGGCGACGCCGGGGGAGTACTCAAGTTGGAAAGAAGCGGCCCAGCGCGAGAGCGAGCTTTACAGCATCGAGCCCGCTTATGTTGCCTCGCGTATGGAGGGCAAGGAAATAAACGCTCGGCGCCACGGACGCAGCTTGGTCGATTGCCTCCTGATCGGAATGGCAATCGTAACATTTATAGGCTTTGGTCTGATGGCCAGCATTCCCGCCATGGAGATCCATTGGGGCTGGCTAGCCGCGCTCACGTCAGCCATGCTGCTGGTCCTGATGGGCGGGGGATTCGCTCTTTGGAAAATTACACGTTTCAACTAGGACCACTCTTCGTACCCTCTTGCGCCCCCGGCCCCCAAGCATTCTAACCGTCGCAGGGACCGCTGCTCCGTTTTTGACCTCGATTGAGAATGTTATCGTTGGGCAGGAATTACAGGCAGGTAAAATGCGATGCTAATAGGTTTCTGGAGGAATCATGCAACCAAGCACTAGTAGGTTCTCGCTTCACGGGAAAGCGTTCTTATTGCGCTCACTGGCCCTCCGTCTGGCCCTCGTTGGGCTGGTCTTGGTGAGCGCTGTGCAATTTGGCCGCGTGCAGGAAACACCGCTGAACAAGGCCGTTCACCTTCCGTCGAGCAAAGTCCTTCTCAATCCCCTTCCGGGCCGCCCACAGCAAACCAACAGTTTTCCCACCGCTATGGCGCTCAGCCCGGATGGTCGTTTTCTTGCGCTGCTCAACAATGGCATGGGGACAAAAGAGTTGGACTATCGACAATCCATCGCCGTGCTGGACCTGCAAACTAATCATGTTACCGATTACCCCGACTCCCGCCTCCGGGTAAACGCCAGACAAACTTTTTTCCTGGGGCTCGCCTTCGGCGGCGATGGCAAGCGGCTTTATGCTTCCTTTGCCTCCTTGACCGATCCGGAGGGCAAGCTCACGGGTGATACAGGGAACGGTATCGCTGTTTATGCTTTCACGGATGGCGGCGTGACACCTCTGCAGTTCCTCAAAATCCCCCTGCAACCCCTCGGCCCAGGTAAACTGCCCACCCACAAAGCTCCACGTGTGCCACCGGGCAAAGCCGTACCCTACCCTGCGGGGTTGGCGGTAGTCGGTCAAGGTGGGCAGGAGAAGATTCTGGTCGCCGACAACCTTTCCGACGACGCCCTGCTACTTGATGCAACGAGTGGCGCAATACTTCGGCGCTTCGATCTGAGCACGCACCATTATGTTCCGGCTTCTTATCCGTATGCTGTGGTTGCCACCCAGGATGGTAAGCGCGCCTATTGCAGCCTGTGGAACACCTCGCAGGTGGCGGAATTGGATTTGCTGCAGGGCCGAGTGACACGCTGGATTTCCTTGCTCGCACCGACCTCGCCCACGGCGGCGGGATCGCACCCGACCGCTCTACTGCTAAGTCCTGATGAGAAGCGGCTTTATGTTGCGCTCTCCAATGCGGATGCCGTGGCGGTCGTGGAAACCGGCGCCATCGACAAGCTGCCCTCCTATCTTTCCACTCTTTTGCCGGGACAGAAATATGGGGGTAGTTATCCCAACGCGCTGGCGCTGAGTGCTGATGGAAAACAACTGTTTGTGGCGAATGCTTCGGCAGATGCGGTCGCTGTGTTCGACGTGGGGATCGAGAAATTCCCTGTGCCCTATTACGCCGAGGGGTTCATTCCAACAGAATGGTACCCCACCGCCCTGGCAGCGAGCGGAGGCGAGCTGTTCGTTGCCTCGGGAAAGGGTCAAGGTACAGGTCCAAATGCCTGCTCCCTATCGGCATCGGACCCAACGGAGGACAAAGAGGGCGATCCTATGCGTCCTTGGACACCTAATCCTTACATCCCGTCACTGATCCGCGGTTCGATCGCGCGCCTCCACATCCAGGAGACCGAACGCGCGCTGGCACAATTCACACAAGCAGTCTTGGAAAGCAATCTGATGCGTGGCAACGGCAGCACCATCCCCTTCCAGGGGGGCAGGAATCCGATCAAGCACATCATTTACATCATCAAGGAAAACCGCACGTACGATCAAGTCTTCGGAGACCTGAGGCCGGGCGATGGTGACCCGGCACTGTGCATGTTCGGCGAAGCGATCACCCCCAACCAGCATCAACTGGCGCGGCAATTCGGGATCCTGGACAACTTCTACGACAGTGGCGAAGTCTCCGGGAACGGTCACGACTGGTCCACGGCGGCGATCACCAGCGACTATAACGAAAAGATCTGGGAGGTCGGCTACCGCGGCGCTCAGCGCACCTATGACTTCGAGGGCCGAGTAGCCGACGGCTATCCCCTGGAAGAGGGCCAGCCTGACGTCAACGAGCCCGGCACGGGTTACATTTGGACCAATATCGCCCGGCAAGGAATGACGCACCGCAATTACGGCGAATTCATACAATCAGAATGGTGTGATTCTCCGTCGGAAGATACGTCGGCGCGGGATGGCGTCCCGCTGGTCGCCGGCCAAGCCTGCAAGCAGAAATTTGTTAACCCGGGCGAACCGCTGCCGGCAAATGTGGGGCAGCCCCACGGATCGCCGAGCCCCTGGCCGTGGCCGATACCGATCATCGCCCGCAATGTTCCGACCAAGCCGGAGCTACGCGCCCACTTCGACCCGCACTATGCTAATTTCCGGCTCGATTACCCGGACCAATTGCGGGCCGATGAGTTTCTGAACGAGTTCTCTGAATTTGTCTGTGCGCACCAGCAGGGCAAAGGGACGGAGCTGCCACAGTTCGTGATATTGCGTCTGGGCAATGATCACACCGCCGGGACGGCGCCGGGGATGGGGAGACCCGAAGCCTTGGTGGCGGACAACGACCTGGCAGTGGGGCGGGTCGTGGAAGCAATCTCACACAGTGCGTATTGGGAGGACACTGCCATCTTCATTGTGGAAGACGACGCGCAGAACGGCGCCGATCACGTCGACGCACACCGCAGCACCGCGCTCGTCATCAGCAAGTTTTCGCCTGGATCGCCCGACCAACCCTTCGTGGATCACAGCTTCTACACTACGGTCAACCTGGTCCGTACCATGGAAATGCTGCTGGGATTGCCCCCCATGAACAACAACGACGGGCAGGCTGCGGCGATGGCACCACTCTTCCGCGGGTCGGGAAATCAGCCGGCCTTCACCGCCGATCGTATGAACCTTCGCAACGGGCTGATCTACCAGATGAACTCTCGCCACGCGCCAGGCGCCAAGGAATCGGCGCGCATGGATTTCTCGCACGCGGATGCGGCCGACGCGGATAAGCTCAATGCCATCCTGTGGCGGGAAAGCAAGGGGCACATTCCCATGCCTGCGCCGCGGCATACGGTCATCCAAACGGAAGAGTAGTGGTTAAGGAGTGCTGCAAATAGGATGGCTGCGAACTTAGAACGCCCCGTTGGGGCCAGTTGGGGAGGAGTGGCAGACTGGAATCGCAAATGAATCAGACATCATCCTGGCAAGGCAAGGACCTGGATGACTGGCCAGGCGGGGGTTGTCAATCCTCACTGAAGTTACCTGAACGAGGTTTTTGGTAGGGACAGGGGCTCCTGGGGATTTTCCCGCGGGGGCCCCCTCTAGGGAGAACGGGGAAATAGGTATGGTAGTGGAGCGACGGCTGGGACATGAGAATGGTGAAGGCGGGAGGTTCCATGCCCGCCAGTCCTGCCCCGCGCGGGCAGACATCGAAGCCACCGGGCACACGCATTGGTTCAAGCGTTTGTTGGCCAAACTGGGACACGAGTTGCGGGCGGGTGACCCGGCCAAGGTCGGCGCCCAGGCGATTTGCAAGCAGATGACTGACTCCGGCAATAGCGTGAAACGGCTCCGCGATGCTTTGAGCCTGATCATTCTGTTGAGCTGTCCAGGGTGGCTTGGGTTTGCGCAGTCTCGCCTGCTCGCCGGATGGAATCTCACGCACATTCTCAATCTCGAGGGACCGACGAACCACGTGCAAGGGATTGATTTCGAGGCGCAAACGGCCTGGGTTACCTCGGTAGATCCCAAGAGCCGCAAAGGCTTCTTGCGTGTGTTCTCTCTTGATTCCGGGCAGATGTTGCGCAGTGTGGAAATCCAGGATGGCGTGCGCTTTCATCCCGGCGGAATTGCTGCGGATGCCACATCGGTGTGGATTCCGGTGGCCGAGTATCGCCCCAACAGCACGAGCGTCATTCAAGAACGCGACAAAAGAACACTCCTCGTGGAATTTCAGTTTCAGCTACCGGACCACATCGGCTGTGTGGCCGTTACACCCGAGTACCTGATTGGAGGCAACTGGGACAGCCGCGACTTCTACGTTTGGGATCACAAAGGTCGTCTCATTCGCAAGATCGCCAGCGATACGCATAACGCGTACCAGGATCTTAAATTTGACCCGCCATACTTGGTCGCTTCGGGCCTCCTTCCCGACCACACGGGCGCTATCGACTGGCTCGAATTTCCGTCGCTGCATCTTTTACGCCGGGTGAAGGTAAGCAACACCGAGCGGCAAGTACCTCTCACCAATGAGGGCATGGCGGTTCACGGAGACCGACTCATTCTTCTCCCGGAAGACGAACCTAGCCGGCTTTTCATCTTCCGGCGGAAGGTCGAATAACTAGGTTCTCTTGTACCCAGGTCAAAGATCAAGAAGGCAGGGTGATCCTAACATTCCGAAAGTGGTAGTTACCATCCCGTGCTTCTCTCCCGCTTGGCCTTTGACGTTTACTCACCCGATTCCGAGTTTCCTTCGGCTAGGGTCAGTTCTGATGGGTGCGTGAAAGTCCCGATGATAGAGAATCCACATCTGGCAGGAATCGTTGTTCCGTTTTTGACCTCGATCGAGAATGCCATGGTTGTGCACTTTCGGGGAGGTATAATGCGGCGTTGATTAGGTTCGCGGAGGAATCATGCAACCAGACAATGGCAGGATTCCGTTGCAGGGCAGAGCTTTCATGGTGCGCTCGCTGGCCCTCCGTTCAGCCCTCGTTGGGCTGGCTTTGATGAGCGTTGTACAATTCGGCCGCGTCCAGGAAGCACCGGTGAACAGGACCGTCCACCTTCCGTCGAGCAAAGTCCTTCTCGTTCCCCTTCCGGGCCGCCCACAGCAAACCAACAGTTTTCCCACCGCTATGGCGCTCAGCCCGGATGGTCGTTTTCTTGCGCTGCTCAACAATGGGCGGGGGACGGCGGAGTCGGCCTATCAGCAGTCGATCTCGGTGCTGGATGTCGCGACGAATCAGCTTTCCGATTACCCCGACCCACGCTTGAAGGTGAACGCTAGGCAAACGTACTTTCTGGGGCTCGCTTTTAGCGGCGAAGGGAAGCGGCTCTACGCCTCGTTTGCTTCCCTGACCGACCCCACAGACAAAGTCGAGGGTGACACCGGAAATGGGATCGCCGTCTACAACTTCTCCGAGGGAAAAGTGAGCGCGAAGTCGTTTCTTAAAATCCCTCTGCAGCCACTCGGCCCGGGCAAGCGGGCGACGCACGAGTATCCGCAAGTGCCGTCAGGGAAGGTGGTGCCTTATCCTGCGGGTTTGGCCGTGATCGACAAAGGCGAGCGGGAAACAATTCTGGTGGCCAACAATCTCGCAGACGATGTCCTGCTCCTCGACGCTACGACGGGCGCCGTTCTTCGGCGGTTCGACTTGAGCACGCGAGATTTCGTTCCGGCTTCTTATCCCTACTCGGTGGTGGCCACGCGGGACGGCAAGCGCGGGTATTGCAGCCTTTGGAACGCCTCGCGGATCGCCGAGCTTGATCTCGAGCATGGGGAGGTCGCGCGCTGGATACCCTTGCTCGCTCCCGACTTGCCCACCGCGGCAGGTTCGCACCCTTCCGCCCTGCTGCTGAGCCCGGACGAGAAAACTCTGTACGTGGCACTGGCGAACGCCGATATGGTGGCGGCGATCGACACAGCCACTGGCCAGTTGGGAGGCACGCTTTCCACGCTCCTTCCCGGACAGCAACACGCCGGGACCTATCCGAATGCCCTGACCCAGGGCCCCGACGGCAAGCGTTTGTTTGTCGCCGACGCTTCCCTGGACGCCGTAGCCGTGTTCGACAGAGGCGCCGGCGGTTCCACGTCCCTCCAGCATCCGATCGGGTTCATTCCCACGGAGTGGTATCCCACGGCGGTGGCCGTCCGCGGGGACGAGCTGTTTGTGGCATCGGGCAAGGGTGAGGGGACAGGTCCGAATCCGGGTCCCGTGCCTTCCGACTCCCCGGATCTGACCTATGGCGAGGCAGCGCAAAAGCACCCTTATATCGCGACCCTGATCCACGGCTCCGTCGCACGCCTCAAGATCGGCGAGGCGGAGCAGCAGCTCGCGCAACTGACGGAACAGGTCCTGGTCAGCAACCTGTTCCGCGGCCATGGCGACACGCTCCCGTTCCAGGAGGGGAAGAATCCCATCAAGCATGTCATCTACATCATCAAGGAGAACCGCACCTACGACCAGGTTTTTGGCGACTTGAAGCCGGGCGATGGCGATCCTGCGCTGTGTATGTACGGAGAAGCCATCACGCCCAATCAGCATCAACTGGCGCGGCAGTTCGGTGTTCTCGACAACTTCTATGACAGCGGCGAGGTATCCGGCGACGGGCACGTCTGGTCGATGGCCGCGATCACCAGCGACTACACGGAGAAAACGTGGCAGATCGGCTACCGCGGCGACGAGCGTCTTTACGATTATGAGGGCCGCGTGGCCAACGGCTATCCCTTGGAAGAGGGCCAGTCTGACGTGAACGAGCCCGGCACGGGTTACATTTGGACCAACGTCGCCCGGCACGGACTGACGTACCGCAATTACGGTGAATTCGTGGCCTCCGAATGGTGTGATTCTCCGCCAGAAGATCTCTCGCCCCAAGAAGGCACGCCGCTGATCGCCGGCCAAGGCTGCAAGCAGAAGTTTGTACGCTCGGGCCAATCGCTGCCCACGAATGTCGGTGAGCCGCACGGGGCGCGAAGCCCGTGGCCTTGGCCGGTTCCGCTAGTGGCGCGGGACCTCGCGACCAAGCCCGAACTGAGGGATCACTTCGACCCGCGCTATGCCGACTTCCGAATCGATTATCCCGACCAACTTCGCGTGGATGAATTCCTGAACGAATTTGAGGGGTTCGTGAAAGCGCGCAAGGAGCGCCAGGGGACCGAATTGCCACAGTTCGTTATTCTGCGCCTGCCCAACGACCACACCCTCGGGACGAAGCCGGGCCTGCCGACTCCCGAGGCCTCCGTGGCCGATAATGACCTGGCGGTGGGCCGCGTGGTGGAAGCAATTTCGCACACCCCCTATTGGGACGACACCGCCATTTTCATTTTGGAAGACGATGCACAGGACGGCGGCGACCATGTGGACGCGCACCGCAGCACGGCGCTGGTGATCAGCAAGTATTCACCCGGCATTCCCGATCATCCCTTCGTGGACCACAATTTTTACACTACCGTCAACATGATCCACACAATGGAAGTGCTGCTGGGCTTGCCGCCCATGAACAGCAACGATGGGTGGGCCGCGGCGATGGCGCCGCTCTTCCGCGGGTCGGGAAATCAGCCGGCCTTCACCGCCGATCGTATGAACCTCCGCAACGGGCTGATCTACCAGATGAACTCTCGCCACGCGCCGGGCGCCAAGGAATCGGCGCGCATGGATTTCTCGCACGCGGATGCGGTCGACGCGGATAAGCTCAATGCCATCCTGTGGCGGGAAAGCAAGGGGCACATTCCCGTGCCTGCGCCGCGGCATACGGTCATCCAAACGGAAGAGTAGCGGCTAAGGAGTGCTGCACATGTTGTAAGTATGCGGATGACGATGGGCTGGTCGCTTTACCAAGGGCTATAGCCGGTTTCACTGAGATTAAAGAAGCCATAATCGTCCAGTTCGTCCAAGCGCGAAAGTAATGTGCGAAGACCCCGGTCGGGCCTGGGCTCGTTTCGCAGAATCTCCACGATTTGTGAGGGAAATTCGTGTTGAATCGAAACCGCAAGTGAGATACCTTTCTGGGCGAATGTAGAGTTGAAATCGGAAATTCCAGGTGGATGTTGAGATGAAAATATACAAGCGCGCTGTCGCAGTTCTTGGAATCTGCATGGTTGCAACGTGTGCTCTTGCGCAGACGACTACGCCTGGGAGCCATCCCGGCGCTTCGGTCCGCATCAATCAGATCCAGGTGATCGGGACACATAACAGCTACCACGCAGGACTTTTGCCGGGGATAGCCAAGGTGTTAGAGCAAAATAATCCCAAGGCATTCAAGTCCCTTGACTACACGCACGCTGATCTCGCTGTGCAGTTGGACCATGGAATTCGGCAAATTGAGTTGGACATTTTCGCAGATAGCCAGGGAGGCCGATTTGCGCATCCTTTAGGTCAAGCGTCGGTCGCGGAGGCCGGACTCCCCCCAGATCCGTATCCCTATCCGCAAGGCGTCATGCTGAAACCCGGATTCAAGGTCATGCATGTGCAGGACATCGATTACGTGAGCAACTGTCAGCCGTTCGTCGCTTGTCTCCAGATCGTTCGCACCTGGTCCAGGGCCCATCCGAAGCACGTCCCAATCTTCATTTTGGTCGAGACGAAGCAGGGCGCACCCAATACGAAGGGCACATGGACCGTTACCGAGCCGTTCACGTCGGCGACCTTCGATGCGCTGGATGCAGAGATTCGCTCGGTTTTCTCCAAGCATGAGATGATCACTCCAGACCTCGTGCGCGGACGTTATCCCACGCTCGACGAAGCAGTTCGTAACGGAGGTTGGCCCACTCTGGCGCGGGCACGAGGCAAGGTGATCTTTCTGATGGATCAGAAGCCGGTTGGCCCGATCTACCTGGAGGCGCACCCTGGATTGCGCGGCCGAGTTCTGTTCACGAACGCAACTCCTGGCGATCCCGATGCTGCGTTTGTCGAAGAAAATGACGGGAGCGCGGCTACGATTTCATCCCTTGTTCGCCAGGGATATCTGATTCGCACGCGGGCAGATTCCAACACCGTTGAGGCGCGAACCAACGATACCCGCCGTCGTGACGAGGTCCTGAACAGCGGAGCCCAGATCGTGAGCACAGACTATCCGTCGTTTGAAACTGCCAAGTGGTCAGGCTATTTTGTAGCCCTGCCCAATGGACTGCCAGCCCGATGCAACCCGGTGATCGGACCTCCAAGCTGCGTGGACTCGAAGCTTGAGGCCCACTCGAATCGTTAGTTTTGTCAGCCGATATCCCCACGGCAAAGTGAGCTGGGATTCGCCGGCATCGAGGGGTAGCAGTATCCGCTCGTGTTTCGGCTTCGTGTGGTTTCGTTCCTACCGTGTGTTTTTCCTGAATTGCTCGTTCTCCAGACATTCACAAACAATTCATTTTAAAGTGGAAATCCCGATTTGATTCAGTTGTCAGCTCCCTCTGCGTCAGAGGAGCGAAGCTCCGGTCAATCCGTGGTTTGATTTACCGTGGGTTCGCAACTAAATGAAAGATCCCACCGCCATGAAGGAGTTGACTGTGGCCTGAATCTACTCACCAGCAGCCAGAAGGCGCGGTGGCATCCGGATTGCAAGAATGCGGTCGCAAATGCGCCGGTGGGGTGTATATTGCTATGGCTCAAGACGCCAAATTGGAAATGGTAGTCGACTCCCAGCACGAATTGCTTCCCGGCAGCCCGGCGGCTGTACCGAGTGTGCAAGCTTATGCCGATATCGCGATTTCTTGATAGTAGCTCACCCCGCGCGCCGCGGGCTCAGCCCTCGCGGGAGCTCTCGACCTATTCTGCCCATCTGAAGAGTCGGGTGCAACCCAAGAAGAAGCGTGTCATGGCGCCGACGGTTGTGCCTCACCAATTTCAACTTGGTGGAGGGCGGAGCATGCTCGCGGCTGCTTCGCTTGCCCTACTGACGTTTCTGGCCTTTTCCAATTCGTTCTCCACGGGATTCATTTTCGACAACAAAGGCCTCCTTCTCCAAGATCCGCGCATACGCGAGGTGACCAGCGAGAATATCCGTCTGATTCTTCAGCACACGTATTGGTGGCCAACCGGTGAGTCTGGACTCTATCGGCCATTCACGACTCTCTCCTACCTGTTCAACTATGCGGTGCTCGGGAACGCCCATGAGCCGGCTGGATATCATTGGATCAACTTCTTTTTGCACCTTGGCAATGTCTTTCTGGTTTATGCGCTGGTGCGCCGCCTCCTGCGGGAGTTCTGGCCGGCTTTTTTTGCTGCCGCGCTCTGGGCCGTCCACCCGGTCCTGACCGAATCGGTGACCAACATGATCGGCCGGTCGGACCTGCTTTCCGCCATTGCCGTCTTGAGCGGATTCCTGATGTATCTCAAGGGCACTGAGTCCGCCTGGTTGCGCAGGCTCGCATGGCTCGCCGGATTGATGGCCGTCACCGCCGTTGGGGTGTTTTCGAAGGAGAGCGCGGTCACCATTGTGGGAGTAATTGTGCTTTACGAACTGACCTGGTGGAAAGAGCGAAAACACGGCCGCGTTCTGCTGCTGGGGTGCATCGCCACACTTGTGCCGATTGCGGCGATGCTGTATCAGCGCTCGATCGTGCTGGCTGCTTCGCAGCCCGCCGAGGTTCCCTTTACCGACAACCCTATCGTGGGCGCAGACTTCTGGACGGGACGGCTCACGGCAATTAAAGTGATTGGCCGCTATCTCGGGCTCACGCTGTGGCCGGCCAGGCTTTCGCTCGATTATTCCTACGTGCAAATCCCGCTCGCCCATGGCGCCCTTCAGGATTGGGCAGTAGGGATCACCGTGCTGGCCGCGGCCATAATCCTCGTCGCTTTGTACAAGTGGAACCGCACGGCGTTCTTCCTGGCGTCTTTCGCCGCGATCACGTTTGTACCCACGTCAAACCTGCTCTTCCCGATCGGCACGATCATGGCGGAGCGTTTCTTGTACCTGCCGGCCATCGGCCTGCTCGCCTGCCTGGTCATGGGGGTTTACGCGGTCGGCAAACGGTTGCATAGGGAACGTGTCGCGCCCGTCGTGTTGTGCGTGATCACCGCCGCCTTCGCCGTCCGGACTTGGGTGCGGAACAGCGATTGGCAGGAAGAGCGTGCCATGGCGGAAGCCAGTGTCCGATCCAGCCCCAACAGCTTCAAGGCCCACGAGATGCTCGCGTCCGCGCTCTATGCAAACGGCGCTGCGGGTTCGAATCTCGATGGCGCCATCGAGGAATCCGACAGGGAGCTGGCGATCCTCGACTCGCTGGCCGACTCGCTCAATACTCCGATGGCTTACCGCATTGGGGCTGGCCTCCATTTAGCCAAAGGCGACTCTTTGCGCGAGCGTGATTCTTCCGAAAGCTCTCATGAGTACCAACGGGCCCTCCAGCTTCTGGAGCGTTCGATCGCCATTTACAAGAGCGGGCGGGCGGAATACGATCAAAAGGTAGGGGCCCAGTGGGCTCGCCGCCACTCCGCCGTGCCTGTCGCTGCCAAAGACGATCCTGAGGCGCGTTGGATGCTGGCGGCTGCATACTGGAGGCTGGGGAAGGCGGAGGAGGCTGGCGCCGCAGCCAGCGAAGCGCTCGCCCTTCATCCCGTGAACCCCGAGGCGTACCGGCAGATCTCCCAAGTTTTCGCCGCCCAGGATCGGATCGATGACGCGGCCGTCGCTCTGACCGAAGGAGTGCTAATCACGTCCGACTTCAGCCTCACATTGGATCTACTGGACTTGTACCGCATCGCTTTTGGCAACAGTTGTGCGATTGCCGCAGGGCCGCACGGTCCGGCGTTGAATCTTGCCTGCGATCTGGTCCACAAGCAATTCTGCGCGGCATCCATCGAGGCCCTCAAAGCAGCCATTGAAGAGGAGCGATGGGACGTGGCTAGGCGGCAGAAGCAGGATTTTGTCCATAAATACGGCTGCCCCGCGGGTCCGCTGGAGCAGGTTTTGCCGGAGTAAATATTCCCCGGCAAAGGCGGGGGCTTTAGTTTGTGAGCCGCTCAATGCGGCTAGGCGGGGTCGCTAACGCGGCCCCGCGGGTTTTGCGCCACCTTACGGTGGCTGCTTATCGCCACAGGTTCAACTGGTCCAATCGCTTGTCTTCTTCCTCTTGCCTCCGGATGTATTCGCGGATCACGGCCTCGTCACGGCCCACCGTGGACACCCAGAATCCCCGTGCCCAAAAGTGCTGACCCACAAAATTCCGCTTCGTCTCTCCATACACCCGCGTTAGATGAATCGCGCTTTTCTCTTTGATGTATCCAATCACCTGCGACACCGCGTACTTGGGCGGTATCGCAATCATAATATGCACATGATCCGGCCGCAGATGCCCTCCTTCAATGGCACTCTCTTTCTGCTCTGCCAACCGCCGGAACACTTCCCCCAAATGCCGCCGCAATTCTTGGTATAACGTCTTCCGGCGGCATTTCGGGATGAATACCACATGATATTTGCACTCCCACTTGGTATGCGATTGGCTTTCCGCTTCGTCCACTGCCTCCCCGGTAGAGCCGGGGGGGGGTCCCAAACGGACTAGCTTGACTACCTGACAGCTAAGCGATCAACCTGAGAACGGAGGGGAGACCGAAGGCATTCTGGGCGTGCCGGCCACCGTGCCGTCCTGCACCTGTCGGCTGCCTGAGGAGGTCTCGATGAGCGTAACTCACTGCTTGACAAACTCTTAGAACACGCAATGCCAATTTCGCGCAAGTTGGAATTTCAACCGCGCGCGGCTGGGTCAACCCCACTCAGGAGGCCCAAAACCTCGTTCAACTTACGAATTCGGGTTAAAGCCGGAAAGATTAATTTGCAGCAGACGCGTTTTTGGCGACTCACAGGGCGCCGGGCCATGCCTTGGGTTCAAGCCTTTCCTGGGCAAGCCGCAAATCGCAGTATCTTTTGCTCGTGGTTTTGTCTAAAATGGCTTTTGCACTCGTTGTCAACCCGTCTTGATTCCTATGAGTGCCACTTTCGAAAATACAGGGTTCAGTCCCATGAGAGCGTCGTCAAGCGAACGACCCACGTCCATTAAAGACATTGCGCGCGCTGCGGGGGTTGCTCACTCGACGGTTTCACGCGCGCTTCGGGGCAGCCCTTCCGTTCGTCCTGAAACGGCCGTCAAGATTCGACGGCACGCCGAGGAGATGGGCTACAAACCCAGCGCCATCGCTCGCAGCCTAGTCACCCGGAAGACGCAAACTATTGGTGTTATCGTGAGCTCTATCGGTGACCCATTTAATGGACAAGTGGTAAATGGCATTGAGGAAGTTGCCCACCAGAATGGATATTCGCTCATGCTGGCCAACGCCCGGACGGACCCGGATCGTGTCATCAGCGTGGTGCGGTCGTTTCAGGAACGGCGCGTTGAGGGGATCCTGGTCACGGCGTCGCGCGTCGGCGCCCTCTACACCCCGCTGATTTCCGAAATGCAGGTCCCCATCGTACTCCTCAACAACCGACAGGAAGGGAAGTTTGTCCACTCCGTGACGATTGATAATTTCAAAGCGGGGTGCCAAGCCACGCGACATCTCATAGAACTTGGCCATACACGGATTTCCTACATCGGCGACCGGCTGGGATTTCAGTCGAATATCGAACGCTTCGCCGGGTACCAGCAGGCTCTAAGCGAGGCGGGGATCACCTTCCGTCCCGAGTTGGTTGCCCACGGGGACGGCCGCCCCAAGGGCGGTATGCAGGCTATGTGTAACCTGCTCGCCACCCCCGAGAGGCCCACGGCGGTCTTTTGCTACAACGACATGTCATCGCTCGGCGCTTTGCACGCAGCCAAAAGCCGGCAGGTTCGTGTGCCCAAAGACCTATCGGTCGTCGGGTTTGATGACATGTTTTTCGCTCCCTACTTGCAGCCGCCTCTGACCACCATACGGCAGCCAAAATGCGGCATGGGAAAGCGTGCCATGGAGCTTCTGCTCGATTTGTTAGCAGGTAAGAAACCTGAGAAGGTGGTAATGATTCAAGGTAAATTGCTTGTCAGATCATCCACAGCGCCCCCGGAAGGGAAGAAGTGAAGTCGCGAGCTGCATCGTGGCGCGGCTCCCGCGGTGAAATCCGCAGCCGTCCCGGAGCCCGCATCTCCGCACCGTGGATCCTTCGTCTGATCCGAGCGCTCCCCGAATCTCCGCCGGGCTAAGTCGTTCCCTCTTCCGGATGCCAAGCCCCGCGAGCTTGCGGCAGAGGCAGACGGGAACACCCCAGTCACCCGCGGACCCGATGAACTGAGGCCCCCCAAGCGGGCTCTCAAGGCGGAACAAGCTCTAGCGGATGGTTAATTTCCTTTGGAACGGAGTGAACCCGGTAATATAGACACAGTAACCGTCAGGCTTCAAACTCCCGTTATGCACGAGGTAAGATTCTCCTTCCATTTGGATGTACTCGTGCTCGGCCTCGCCCGGGCCAAACTCGATAACGTCATCCCCCACGCTGTACCGCCCGGTGCCTTCTTTGAGAAAAAACACATTTTCCTTGCCCGGCACCGGGGTTGGGCCTTCCAGCTTGCCTCCCCGCCGGAAGGCCAACTGGATGGTCACCGGCACCTGATCATGACCCGATATATCGAATTCCAACTCAAACACCCCATTGTTTTCCACAACCGTGACCTTTTGATCGAGTCGCTGAATGTTGCTCTTCGGCCGGTCAGGAAAATCCATTTTGCTCCAAAAACGGTCATCAGCAGGAGTCAGCCGGTAGTCCCCCTGGGGATTTCGCTTATCCCGGGGCAGGGGCTGATAGTAGGGAACCTCCATGAGCTCTTCCAGGAAGTACTGATTCCCCTCGGCTCTCAAGCCTTTGCTCCGGAAAAAACCTTCGCTGAAACATATGGGGCTCATCCGCACGGATTCGAGAACCGCTTTGCCCTTCCGAAACGTGAAGAAGGTTGGATTGCTGGCAAGACCCGACGCAACGCCCAAAGGCCAATCCGAGCCGCCGTAAATGGTGGCACTGGTTTCCCCCCTCCGAATGCGGGCTAAATGGGTGTTCGAGAAAACCTTCGCATAGTTGGAGGGGAGGGGTTCGCTCTCAGGAAGCTCCTGTCTGAGCAGAGGTTCTTCCAGGAAACTGATCAGAATGTCCCCCTTTGACACTTCTCCGGTTTCTCCCATCTGTTCAATCATCTTGGCCACGGCCGCAAACAACGGGTTCTTGTCGCGGATGGCCATGTAGCGATATTGCAGGTAATAGACGCCAATCGAAGCGGTGGTCATGTATTGATCTTGCCTACGGGAGCCCACTGTCTCAATTCCCCCGTCAGGATGGGTGTAGTAAATATTCATTTCCAGATTCCTGCGCACGGGCTCAAGGAGTTCCGGGCGGGGCAGGAGCCGGGCCAGAGTGAGGAGTCCGTTGTCGATGACGCGCGAATAGATCCCCGTGCTCCTTTCAGAAAACTGGCCGTCCGCGTCGCAGTAGACGCCTTCTCCTAGCCAGTCGTTGATTCGGTCTACGTATTTGGCTGAAGGAAAAAGTGCATTGGTTTGGGCAAGCGCCGAGCTTACAACCCAGCGGTGATTCGGGGTATGCAGACCGCCTGTCGCCAGGGCTTCGCCCGCGGCCAGGATGAACTTTTCCAGGTTGGCCTTGGTCTGGGCCAGGAGCGGCGAATCCGACCGCCGCAACACGGTGAGGGCTTTGCAAACCGTCTGGACGACGAATCCTGTATCGGGGGGAGAGCTGAGGTTGCCGGAATCGGTCGTTCCATCGGGATGTTGGGCCTTGAGCAAGGTGGTTGATGCTTTCTCCAGGGGGGAGATCAGAGCATCGGATTTGAAGTAGGAGGACTCCGGCGCACAAAAGGCGGCTGCCAAAGCTTCCACGCTGGTTCCCACACCCCGGACACCAAATTGACGTGTTCGCGCGGACGGGGATTCTGCAATCAAGTTCGGGATCCGCGCATCATTGGCTTTCACGAGCTGCAAATAGAAATCTTCCCCCGGCTGTGCGTCACTCTCCGCGAGAGGGTACGCAGAACCGGGCCAGCTCAAACCGGCATCGGTCGTGAATGCGCCCACGACGTTCCCTACGAATCTTCGGCGAGTCATACCCATCGGATGTCTCCTTCGATTGAAGCTCGGGGTCTGGCGTCGTTCAGCCATTTCGGTGCCTTCGAGCGAACCACGGCGAAGCGTTCCGGCGAGAATTGCCCACTTGACGGAGGAGCCCACCCGGCAGCAGCCCGGTGATGGAACCTTGCTGAAGCCCCGTTGCGAGACCCGTTCATGCCCTTCCAGTAAAGCGAGCGGTCCCGAGAACAGGAATGACCCACCCTGGGAGCCTCAAGCCGGGCACGGGCCGTCACTTCTCCTGCGCGGCAGCCGCTCCCAGCCCCGCTCACCCGGTCCCAAGGCCTTTCTCCCACTCACCCAGGAAGTCCCCCGGTTATCTCCGGCCACAAATGAGCGCCACCTCAGATGCAGCCGGAGAACGTACAAGGAGCTTCACCGAAGCACCTTCCGGGTCGGGGTGACGGCCGCTAGAATTGCAATCGCACAACCATCTGGATTATCCGTGCACTTGCTCCGGGCCCGTCCCGGTAACTTGGCCAAAGCTGCTACTCGTAACCGACGTGTTGGCCCGTCCAAACTGAACCCAGTTAAAGGCGTTGTACATCTCGGCGCGGAACTGCCAATTGATGTTCTCGCGCATCGGGAAGTTCTTCTCAATAGACAGATTCCAGTTGTTGGTGTGGCTATAACGGATCTGTCCATCGAAGCGCGGCGCATTTCCATAGGTGAAGTTAGCCGGCTGCGAGAAGGCCGCGGTGTTGAACCATTCTGTGAGCGTGGGTTTACTCACGGTTTGCGACACGCCCGAGTTGATATTTGGAAACTGCGAGTCGGCGTAATTGAATTCGTTGGCAGCGGCAGTAAAATGGAGAGGAAGACCGGACAAGAGCTGATAGGTGCCACTCGTCTGCCAGCCGCCGATAACCCCGTTGAGAACCGGGTTGAGCTTAGCGCCGTAGTGTTGCCCCTTGCCCACCGGAAGATGGTAAATCCAACTGGCCGAAAAGCTGTTGGGAATGTCGTGGGCGCTCACGGATTTTTCGGCAGCGAGATTGTACCAATCACGGAACGCATCGCTCACTTCCCAGCCCTGGTCTTCCGAGGCGTTGTCCATCGCTCGGGAGCGCTGGTAGGAGGCAAGGAGCGTAAGGCCGGAAGTGAGTCGCTCGGTCGCCCGTAACACGAGAGCGTTGAAGCTTGAGGTCGCGCCATTATGGTTCAAGATATAGATATTCTCGAACTGCGGGTAGGGACGCAACAGTTGGCTTTGCAGAACTCTCGGCGTCGAGAGCGGACCTGATGTGATAACTCCATAGAAGGGGTTGGCAACTGGGTTGTTCAGGGCATTCCCCAGCGCCAGGTCGGAATCAGGAACCTGGTTGATGTTACTCCCCACATAATAGCCGTTGTAACAGTATATGAGACGGCGGCCTTGGCTGCCGGTATAGCCGCCTTCCACGAGCAGCCCCTTATTGACCTGATACTGAAGTTCGCTGGAAAATTGTTGCAGGTAAGGAGTCGGCGTGCTTCGTTGAAAGGTGGTGATGACTTGGCCGACGGCCGTGGCCAGTCCCAAGGAGCTTCCGGTGGGATTCACAATTCCATTGGGGAAAGGATTGTTAAGAGTGTTGTCGGGAGTGATGCCATTGTTGAGCGTGCTGACCATGGAGTTATCGTCAGAATAGCCTGTCGTCCCCTCGGGCCCGACAGCTACCGACGGAGTATAGAAAATTCCGTACCCGCCCCGATAGACAAGGTTATTGCCGATCCGGTAGGCGAGCCCGAAGCGTGGCGCAAAAGATAAGTCAGATGGGTCCCACTCAAAGGGCTGTTTGCTGTTGACGAAAGCCAAACCTCCCTTGAGATTGGGAAGACCGGCCGCCTGCGCCAAGGGGCTGGGATCGGTGAAGTCAAAATAGTTCACACGATCGAATCGCTCGGTCCGCCCGCGCTGCAGTTCATAGGCAAGCCCCACATTCACGGTGAGTCGAGGGGTTACCTTCCAGGCGTCTTGCACGAAGAAGTTCCAGTCGGTCTGCGTCGTGTAGGGTTGGGAGGCCACGGGCAGGTCACCGCTAATGGCATCTCCCAGCAGGAATGACGCGATGTCGGAACCCGAGTCGACGTTGCCGCTGAGGGCCGCGGTCGGGCCATCCGTGAAGTAGCGATTGAAAGTGAAGTTCGCGGCATTGGTCTCAACCTGCGCGAGCATGTATCGGTTTTCATACCAGCCGAATGTCACGAGATGTGCTCCGCGTTGTTTGCTCCCGAACACACCGTAATTGACCATGGACCGCTCTGCGTTCGACACACTATCGTTTCCTGACCCCGGGTATCCTGGGCTGTAGTAATTGGTCATGATGAAAGAGGGCGGCACGGGGACGTTAAAGTCCGCAAGCAGGTTGCTAGGCAGCCCTAGCGGGGCCAGGTTCGCTCCGTAGGCGAGCACGTTGTTCAGTTCCGTGAACTTGCCGCCCCCGAGTGAAATCGTAATCACCGTGGTCGCGTTCAATGTGAAGGTGTTGCCGAAAGCAAAGCCCCAACGAGGCTCGAGCGAGGACCGATTGCCGTTTACCAGAACGGAATATGGGGATTGTGGGACTGAGGATTCCGGCTCTTTCGTGAACCGGCCGAATAGAGAATCCTTGTTGGATACCACATAATCCACGCGCCCATCATAACGCTCGTTTTTTTCAATGGTATTCGCGATAGCGTAATAATTGTTGGTCAGGGCGTGACCCGTTCCCGGCACATTCGGAGAGGGCAGAAGGCCCAGGACGTTCTTGGCAATCGGAGAGATTTCGGAAGCCGGAACCTGATCGCCGGGGAAGGCAGTTCGGGTGTAAGAGCCGGTAGCGGGGTTCAGCACCGATGAGGCCGGATCGTAAATCAGGATCTGCGTGCCGTCGGCGTTATAGCTATTGCTGAAGTTGCCTTGCCTTTCAAGTGCAGTCGGCATCGTTGCGGTAATGCTTCCAGGCGCCGCCTCGCGCAAGGCCTCCACGCCAAAAAAGCCAAACAAACGATACTTCTTGAGGATGGGGCCTCCAAAGTTGCCGCCGAAGAAATTGCGCCGGTAGGGGGTCTTTGCAACATGGTTCTTGTTGTTAAAGAAGGAGTTGGCGTTTAGGGATGAGTTTTGGAGGTATTCAAACCCCGTCCCGTGGAAGTGTTCCGTACCGCCCTTGGTGACGATATTAACGACACCGCCCCGCGTGCGGCTGTAACGCGCGTCGTAGGCGTTCCTGATAACTTGGAATTGTTGGACTGAGTCGACACTCGGCACGCTGATGGCCCCGCCCCAGTCGCCCGTGGCATCGGGCACGCCATCGATCAGAACCAGGACCTGCTCATCCCCCGCCCCATTGATTTCAAAACGATTTTGGTTCTCATCGCTGTCGCTCGTCGACACGCCGGTTCGGGGAGCGACTGCTCCGGCCTGAAATTCGAATAACACCAGGGGGTCGCGGGCTTGGGCCGGCAATTCCTCCACGAGCACGTTGTTAAGGGTGACCGATTGATTGGCCGTTTGGGTGTCCATCAGACCCACACCCGCCGTAACCTCAACCGTCTGCCGGGCTTGCCCCACTACGAGGGACACGTTGACTTCTCGCGCCTGGCTGGCGTTGAGCTGAATTTCCGTGGCGACATAATCCCGAAACCCTGTCTTGGTAACCTGCAAAGAGTAAACCGAGGGATTGAGTTGTGCGAAAGCGTAACGTCCATCCGCTTCTGAGACGGTCGTCCGTACCTCCGCCGTCGCTGTATTGGTTAAAAGGAGCGTCGCACCGGGAACAGCCGCGCCGCTTGGATCCGTAACCGAACCGCTGATTGTGCCCTTGTAGGTTTGAGCCACCAATACGGAGGCACCAACAAGAAACACGCAGAGGAGGAGGATGCTGTCCTTCACCCCTTTAGCCTTCGCAGAACGAGACCTAAAATTCCCTCCTTTTTTTATTGATCCCAAGCCCGCAGTGCTCTGAACCCAACACACAAATCCGGCGCTACCTGCTTGCGCCGACAATCTCGGCTGTCCTGCCGAGTAAGCGAACGAGAAGCCGTACGTCCCGCTCATCGTGCAAACCATTTGGAATGCACACGTGATTACCAAATACTGCGAATTCTAAGTAGCGACTTCTGACTTGTCAAGGACTTTTTTGTTTCTTGAATTTTTCTCATCCCCCCGTAAGGAGCGTGGATGCCGGGTTTATCGCCGGCCCATAGGAATCCTGACTGATCCCGTTTATGAGCTCCCAAGTAAGCATTGCCGACGATCCTTTCCTCCCTGGCATGGCTCGCGGGTTTAGATGCGCAAGCACTGAATGAGTTCGCTCGGGGCATGAATACTGGTTGTCGGACCCTTTTTGCTCTGCCGAGATTCTCAGCGACGTATACGCATCGCAAAACAACCGGAAGCTTTGCATGAATGCCGACTGAAGCCGGAGCGGGGATGGCTCGTGTGTACAAAGCAGACGCACCCGGCCTGCGCATCCCCGAGGGGGGCATGACGGGGATGAAGAAATTTTTTGACTTCAACCTCAACTTCTGGTAAAAGGGGAAATGAATACACACGTGTGCTTTCTGTAACGCGCGCGGAATCCCATCAGGAACAACGGGGTCTAGCACATGGGCTGATTTAATCGCCGGAGGTAGCATGGATAGTTTCGAAGCCGTTCTCGATCCTGTGCATTCCCGGGGTCGGGTGAACAATGCACTTGCAATTCGACGCCTTTGTATGTTGATCGAATTTCCACCCCCGCCTCATCCGGCAGAAAACCGTCCTAGGCCTTTAGATATTCGGTATCTCTGTCGGCTTCTTGAAGGACCAAGGCAACGTGATGAATACGTTTTGTGCGGGACAAGTCGGGATCCAGTCTTTGCGGGCTGGTCTTCGTTATGGGGAACGGCATGCGGAACACCGTCAGCCGGGTTGCCGACGCGAGGGCCCCAGGGATACGGATTTAATGGGCGGCAGGGGGCCGGAAACAGCTGTTCCCCGAAGGGCATGGTTGATGCGCGTATGCGCTGTCGGCAGTCGTCCTGTGAGATTAGTTATACTTCCCCTGGTGCTTGAGGAGGAACGGGGTTCATCTTCGCACCAAGCGGTTCGTGATCGACAAGAAAGCGGGATGGAAAACTCGCGGTATTCTCGAAACCATGATTGAGCCTTGATCTCTGCCCAAGGGGCACGCCTTCTTCACTATGTCGAATCGGTCCATATCTACTGCCGGATTGACTCTTGCCGCAGTAATGTAGGCAAGCAACATCTTCACCGATGTCGCACGCAAAAAGGCAGTCCTGCAACGTTCGTTAATTCCCGTCACCTTCTGGTGCCAGGTGTCTGCGGCCATCGTGTTCGGCTTCGTCCTATGGGTCAGGTTCCTGATGGGCGCGCACCTGGTCTTTCGAGATGGCGGTAATCTGTTTGGAATCACCGGGCTGCATCTTTCACCGGTCCTCACCTACCTGATCTACCTGGCCATCGACGTCCTCATTGTGGCGGTCGCCAATGTGCTCTACTTCCGGGCTCTTCAGGTCTCACCCTTGTCATTAACCATCCCCTTTCTGGCGTTCACCCCGATCTTTCTGATCCCCGCCGGCCTCGTCATGTTGGGCGAAATGCCGTCTTTTCTCAAACTGGTTGGGGTGGTCCTGATCGTCGCCGGCTCACTGTTGATGCACCGGCGTACCTTCTCGGTTGGTTGGACGGCACCGTTCAAGGCCATCCTCAACGAAAAGGGAAGCCGCTATATGCTCATCATTGCCTTGCTTTTTTCTCTGAGCAACCCTTTAGAGAAAAAACTCGTATTGATCAGCGATGTTTACGTCCAGGCATTCGCCTTCGGGCTCGGTGTGGTAGTTTTCTTCTTGATCGTTACGATAGCGAGAAAAGAGGCCTTCCTGGGGGCTCTCCGCGGGAACGTCGCCTGGATTTCCGCCGCGGGAGCTCTGGATGGAATATCTCTCATCCTCCAATACGCTTCCTATCACTACGTTGATGTGGTGATCGCCATCATCATCAAGAGGGCGGGCATTGTATTGGCAGTACTTTTCGGCTGGCTATTTTTCCGTGAGCGCGGCATCACCGACAAGTTGATTGGTTGCTCGGTGATGGTTGCCGGAATATTAATCATCTATGTTCCAGTGACCGCGCTTCAGACCATCGTCATCACGGCTTTCACGGCGGCGGCTGCGGGCGTGGCGCTGTACACAACCCGCAGCCGTGCGGTGAGAAGTTTGGCCGATACGGCGTCAATACCGGCCCCCCAAAAAAGGACTTGAAAACGATGGGTCGAGCGTTGAATGTCTCTATCGTAGGATGCGGCGACATGGCTGGCCAGTGTCTGGACGTGTACCGCGACCTGGACTGGGTGCGCGTGGCCTCTTGCATCGATATCGATCTCGAGAGAGCTCAGCACGCGGGCGACGCCGTTTCCGCGCAAAGGGTCACTTCGGACTTCCGTGCGGCGCTCTCGGGTGAAGTCGAGGCGGTCATCATCAATACCCCGAACCACGTCCATCGCCCGCCGGCCTTGGCTGCCATTCGAGCCGGAAAACACGTGCTGCTTCAAAAACCGGTGGCCGCAAAACTCCGGGATGCTGACGAAATTGCGAACGCCGCTCGACGCTCGGACCGCACGATCGGGGTGTACATGAGCTATTTCGACCAACCCCTCATGCACGATGCGCGAGACATGGTCTCTAAGGGTTACCTGGGAGATGTCGTCCATTTTTACGCTCGCTTCATGCACCGGGGGGGATGATTTCCTCCTCAGAAGCCCTCAAGGGCCACCGCACATGGCGGACTTCATTGGAAGAAACCGGAGGTGGTTGCTTCATTCAACTGGCTGTCCACTACATCCATATTTTCCGATGGATCAGTGCCGCAAAGATTGTCCGGGCGACGGCATTCACGAAGAATTTGCACAGTCCCGGGATAGAGGGAGAAGACCTCGCGTGTGCAGTGTTGGAAATGGACTCGGGGGCCATGGCGACACTCGACATGGCTTGGTGCGCGAGCGGCGAACAGTTGTCCATTCATGGCACCCTCGGGAGAATCGAGTACCGGAACAACCGCTGGCTATCGATAGCTTCAAGTCAGGGCGCGTACCACGGACGTGTGATCGACTACTCCGGGGGACTTGAAACCTCCTTTGACGGTGTCCACGGCGTCGAGGGGCAGACGGAACTCAGGCCTCCGGCTTACGGAGACGCGAGTAATCCCTTTAATCAACACCGGGTGTTTCTCGAGGCGGCGCGCGACGGCCGACCCGCATTTTGCTCCGTGGATTCCTGTGTGGATGACCTGCGAATCGTGTATGCCGTCTATGCGTCGGCCCGGGCCGGGCACGCCATCGACATCCATCCTGAAGTTCCACAGGATTCAAAATGAATCTGGGAATCGTGGCCGATGAGATCGAGCGGGACTTTGGCCGGGCGCTTCGCGTCGGCACAAGCTTAGGGCTACGCCGCTATGAGATACGCTTTCTGAAAAGTGGCCGGGCGCCGATGTGTGACCCGCGCGAATTGCTGGAGGTGGAACATCAGGCGCGGGAGGAAGGCGTGGAAATAACCGCCTTGTCGCCTGGACTCTTCAAGCACGTCAGCGATGCCGCAGGTTTCAAACAGGAGATGAATGAGCTCTATCCTCGGGTTATCGAGTGGGCCAAGCGCTGGAAACTGTCCGGCTTGATTGTTTTCGGATTCGAGAAACCCGGCGCGACGGAAGAAAATGGCGATCTGGTCTCGAGCCGCAACCCCCCGGCGGAGGTGCTGGAGTGGATTACCCAAGCGGGCGATCGAGCTCGGACCGATGGTATTCAATTGATGATCGAGCCGGAGCCGGTCTGTTGGGCGGACACGTGGACGGCAACGTCAGCCCTAATCCGGCGTGCCGGCATCCCGTCGCTCCAAATCAACGACGATCCGGGGAATGTGGCCTGGATGGAACGTCGGGACTCCGTGGATGAATTCAAACCGATTGCCTCGTTGATTGCGAACGTTCATGTCAAAGATCTGAAATGGGCGGCCCCAGGCTCTGGTAAACCCAAATTTGTGCCGGCAGGCGAAGGTATGATCGACTACCGGTACCATTTCGCGGTTTTGCAGCAAGCGAGTTACCAGGGGCCGATTTCACTTGAACCGCACATGGACGGCAGCGTCGAGACTATTCGCAGGTGCAAGCGGGCATTTGAGGATTTGTGGAACTCTGCAACCTGTGGCTGACACGGCTCCCGCCTATGGAACCGAACCAGCACCGCAACAGGCTTTTTGTCGACTCGCGAGTGAAGTGGGCCCGGATTTTTTCCGACTACGCTTGCCGGATTTTGTTTAGCAACCCACCAATGAACCAAAGGCAGTCCGAAGGGCCCCTGTAAGGTTGGCGAGCGCCGCGAGGTACACTCTCAATGCGGTCGGCACAGAGTCCCGCTCGGGTTCGGATCCCAAGGGATTTGTCCACATCTGGTCCATATCAGGACTGGCTAACATGTGCTGGAAGCCGTAGGGTATAGGGTTGGCCTGCTCGGAAGAAGACTACGCTTGACTCTCCGAAGTGAATGCCGTGATCATTGCTGACCTACCACAAATCACAGGTTGCGCTTATCCCGCGCGGGTGTGAACGCTCCGGCACTCCCCTCTGGCGCCCAACCCCAGTGCACGGAAAGAGTACAGGATAGCCATTCGACTTAACCCAGACTTGGCGGATGCTCACTGCCGCTTGGGAAATCTGCTCGCAGACCATGGCAATTTTGATGAGGCAAAACAACAATTCGCCGTTTGCATTCAGCTCGACTCCGGCAACTACCAGGCGCACCTCGTCTTGGGCCTGATCCTGATGCGCGAGGGGAATACGGCGGAAGCTCGATGGGAATGTCAGAAGGCTGCTGAGAGTCCCGACCCCGGAGTGCATGACGCGGCCCTCCACGCGCTGGAACAATTGCGTCGTTGACCAAGATTCAACCACTCTTCCACCCTCTCATGCCGGTGAGTGACTCGCGCGCTCATCTGCAGGATGAGCTTAGCGAGCCCACTCTGGGGAACACCGCGTATCCTTGGGGAGCCTGCTTAAACTGGGAACCGATGCGTCCCGGGCAGCCGCCAAGTACAGGGCCCACAAGAGTAAACCACCGTCCCAGACGCGGCATACTTTTCTCCGCCATCACGTGGAGCAATTGTTCTCTACGGACATTTTCGTCGTGCCCACCGCAAGCTTTTGCGGGTTGTTTGTTTTTGCAGTTCTGGCTCATCATCGCCGCCGCCCAGCGCCTCGGTTGCCGCGCGGTTTTACTCGTCGGAGGGAATTCCTTTCACGAACCACTTCCGCCCGGCATCGTGGCCTTTTCCTACGCGCCCTTTTCAAAGATCTTTCCACGGGCTGCGGTTATCGTTCATCAGGGAGGCATCGGGACGTGTGCGCAGGCCCTGGCCGCAGGCCGTCCCATGCTGGTCGTCCCCTTCGCGTTTGATCAGCCGGATAACGCCGCCCGCTTGCAGCGCTTGGGAGTGGCGCGCGCGATTCCCCGAAAGCACTATACCGCCCAGCGCGCCTACTCGGAGTTACAGTCGTTGCTTAGCGACCCCGCCTACGCGGCAAGGGCTGTCGAGGTGGCACATAAAATTGCAGAGGAGAATGGGGTTCGAGTCGCCTGCGACGCCATCGAAAACCACCCGCTCGCCCGCTGACACATTCCACTTTTTCGCAGTGTCAAATGCATTCAATTGTGTTTGCTGTTTTCCCCGCCGTGATTCTGGTAACCTAACGCCGCAAATTGAATGAAGATAATCCCGGAGGTAGGTCCTCATGAAAAGGCGAGAATTCCTCTCTACGACCTTGGCGATGGCGGCGGCCGGCTTGGCGCCGCGTTCCGCGCGTGCGGCCAACGGTTTGGTGGAAGTTCTGCTCGACGAGCCCATCGGCACGATTGCGCCGGAACTGCATGGCCAGTTTACGGAACACATCGGCGAAGTGGTATACAACGGCATCTGGGTGGGCGAGAACTCCAAGATTGCCAACATCGGCGGCATCCGCAAAGCGCTGGTGGACCACCTGCGCCAGTTGCGCGTGCCGGTGATTCGCTGGCCGGGGGGCTGCTTTGCCGACAGCTACAATTGGCGCGACGGCGTCGGCCCGCGTGCGCAGCGGCCGGTGCGCACCAACTTTTGGGACGACACCACGCAGCTCTGCAACGCGCCCGCTGGCCCACAAAAATACGATCCCAACACTTTTGGCACGGCGGAATTCATGCGCTTCTGCCAACTCTGCGGCGCGCAACCTTACGTGGCCGCCAACGTCCGCAGCCTGACCCCGCACGATTTTGACGAGTGGGTGGAATACTGCAACTCGCCCGCGGGCAGCACCACGCTGGCCCAAACCCGCGCCGGCGACGGCAGCCGCGATCCCTACAACGTGCTCTATTGGGGCATTGGCAACGAGTCCTGGGGCTGCGGCGGCGACATGCGTCCGGAGGAATACGCCGTGGAGTTTCGCCGCTTCACTTCCTGGGTACCCCATTATGGGCTGAAGCTGCGTTTTATCGGGTCGGGGCCCGGAGCAAGCGACGGCGATCCGCAGGTGTCGTGGACACGCGGCTTCCTGGAAAACCTGGTGGCCAGGAGCCCGAGTTTGCTTGACCGCCTCTACGGCTTCTCGATGCACTATTATTGCGGGACCACCGGCAAAGGCGACTCCCTGGAATATTCCAACGATGATTGGTACCAGATGTTGTGGCAGGCCGACGTGATGGACTCGCTGGTCACCCAGCATTGGCTGGCTTTGGGCGATTATGACAAGGAGCGCAAGGTGAAGCTGTTGGTGGACGAGTGGGGCGCCTGGCACAAGGCCACCGTGCTCGGCCCGGCGTACCTGTTCAGCTACGTTCCCTCCCTGCGCGATGCGCTGGTGACCGCCATTACCCTCGACATCTTCAATCGCCACGCCGAAAAGCTGGCTATGTGCAACGACGCCCAATTGGTGAACAACATCAACACGCTCTTCCTGGCCGTCGAGGACCGCTTTGTGGCCACTACGGTTTTCCATGTCTTCGACATTTACAAATCACACCAGGGTGGACGCTCGCTGCGCCTGGTTTGCGATGCGCCGTCGATTTCTGTTGGGCCGAACGGCGTTCGGCCTCCCGACGGCTCGGCGGCCAAAGAGGGAGGGAAGACGCTCTGGGGGCTTGCCGGGTCCGCCTCACTGCGCGGAAAATCGCTGGTGGTCACCGTCGTGAATCCCCACGCCAGCGAACCACGCGCGGCGGAGGTTTCGCTTCATGGGGGCGGGGCAAAGTCCGCGCAGGTTACGGTGCTTACTGCACCTGACATTCATGCGCATAATGACTTCGATCATCCCAACGTGGTGATTCCCAAAACTGAACCGGCTGCCTTTTCAGGACCACGCTTCTTCTGGACCTTCCCGCCGGCGTCGGTGACCAAGCTGGAAATTGAATTGGGCTGAGAGAGCGCTTGATCCCCATCTGCAAGCCTCGCCACGTCGGCCCTGCGAACGGTGTTATATTCCCTGCGGCTGTTCACACGGCTGATCAGCCCGACACCTCGATGACAGGAGGCCACGATGCGACAACGTAAGTTTTCCAGGTTCAGTGCAGGTTTTGTTTTTGCCTCAGTCCTTTTCGGGATGGCCCCGGAGAGATTCGGAGCCTGACTTGGCAGGCATTCGACCGTGAGACCTGGACGCTGCGGCTCCATGCGAAGGATGCCAAGACAGGCTACGGAAGAGTGATTCCCCTGGAAGGCTCCCTACGGGAGATCATACAGCGACGGACTATGGCTCGGCAGTTTGGTTGTGACCTGATTTTCCATAAGAACGGGGCATGAATCGAAACGTTTTACAAACGATGGAAACGGGCTTGCAAACTGGCCGGAGTCGCCGGGAAGATTCCTTACGATTTGCGGCGCACGGCGGTCAGGAACATGGTTAGGTCTGGAGTGCCTGAGCGCGTGGCAATGTCCATTTCGGGCCATCGGACGCGGGCTATTTTTGACCGCTACAACATCGTCTCAGAACGGGACCTGAGAGAAGGCGTTTCAAAGACTATGGCCTAAGTGAAAAGCCTGCCTGGTAGCCAAAGCGTAATCTCACTCAATCAACAAGCCATCGTGGTGAGTGTCCAATGAGCAACCTTGAAGGAATTCGGACAGGACTCGGATAGTTGCACCATGGCGGTATGATCCCGCCAAAGATTACATTCCCTCAAATTATTGATACTCTGGAAGATGAATGGTGGGCCCACCAGGACTTGAACCTGGGACCAACGGATTATGAGTCCGCTGCTCTAACCAACTGAGCTATGGGCCCATCAAT
>Ga0326728_10005312_pt1 | contig 36438 bp, 35 predicted proteins | sample MB3enrmetagenome_FD_207602 | JGI IMG/M metagenome (GOLD analysis project Ga0326728, IMG submission 207602) | Lab enriched peat soil microbial communities from McLean, Ithaca, NY, United States - MB31MN | ecosystem: Environmental > Terrestrial > Soil > Wetlands > Peat | place: USA: New York...
CTATTGCGGCTGTCGTATGATCATGAGGGCCACCTTGAAGACCTGGGAAAATAGCTCGGTCAATTTTAGCAGAGAGCTCAGGATCTTTTTTTAATCCTTTTTCTGTAACCATTATCATTGCTCCTCTGGGGCCTCTCAGGGTTTTGTGTGTGGTTGTTGTTATGATGTGCGCATATGGCACGGGGGATTTGTGAGCGCCTGCTACAATCAAACCCGCTATGTGTGCTATGTCAGCAACTAAATAACTTCCAACGTCGTCTGCAATTTCTCCAAGTTCTTTGAATGGAAATTCTCGAACGTAAGCAGTTGCCCCAACCCAGATGATTTTTGGATTATTTTCTCTGGCTAGTCTTCTCACCTCATCTAAATCTATGTAACCGTCTGGTTTGACATGATAAGGAATGCTGTTAAAGAATTGTCCAGTTACACTTGCTTTCCATCCATGTGTTAGATGGCCACCATCTGGAAGATTCAATCCCATAACAGTATCACCCACCTTGCAAACTGCAACATACACAGCAAAATTGGCTGGGCTTCCTGAATATGGTTGAACATTCACATGGACAACACCAAAAGCTCTCTTTGCTCTCTCTATAGCCAATCTCTCGATAATGTCAACAATCTCATTTCCACCATAGTATCTCTTGCCGGGATAACCTTCTGAATATTTGTTAGTTAAAATTGATCCCATTGCCTCGAAAAGTGCGGGATGAACATAATTTTCTGAAGGGATCATTTCAAGTCCGTTTTCTTGTCTCTCTACTTCTTTCTTGACAATAGCCGCAAGCTCAGGATCCACCTTACTCAAAATATTTAATTCAGTGTAAAAACTCATTTCATTACACTCTAGATGTACTCGCCACTATCGCTATAAAATCTTATTACTATTCAATTGATGAATTGAATAACGGTTACTAGCAGCGGTGTTCTTTGTATTTACCCTTCTTGGGTCATTACCCCCTGCTATCTCGCAAAAGAGCCTCGTTCTCGCACGTCGGATTTTCGGAACGCTGATGATAGCTTACTGGACAGCGCGATTACCCCTCCTCTGTAGTTGGTTCACTATTTCTTGAGATTCTGTCAGCAGATTGTGTGCTAACTTTGAATGTTTGCGTGCGCTTCGACTGCAGGGGCGCCTGTTTCAAGTCGATTGGTTCTGCGAGTGCTCCCAACAGGTCAAAGACAAAGCAGGCCCTACGATAGATTGTGAGTTAGGCCCTGTGTGCGCAGTGCTATGTGCCGTCGTCCGGTTATTGAGACCAGCGCCTCATCTCTGTTAGAAAACGGCTCGTTTCGTTACGCATGTGGTAACGCATGAGCCGTCTGAGGTCTTTTGGTTCGTCCACGTCAAAACTGATACCTCTTGTTCTTATCACTCGGCGCGAGACACCTTGCCGATCCGCAAGGGCCAGATGCCTTTGGAAGCTATCTCTTCCGAAGTCAGGCCGTATTACTCCAGGCGGATGCAGCAGTAGAGCATTTGTGCCCGTTCCATCTTTCGAAGGCGTAAGCGCCACGGAGTAGCCTGTGGCATGATCGAGAAATTTGAGGATCTCACGAGGCGTGATCAACGGGAGATCGGCGTGAATTATTAGTGTGGCTGAGGCACCTTTGTGTTTCGATTCTTGGATCGCCAATCGGACCGCCTTATTCAAGCCGCGCCTCGTACCTTCCCATAGCCAACTGGCGCCATGGGACCGCGCGATTTTCCTAACAGCGTAATCGGCGCTGACGACCGTTACCCTATCAAACCTGTTGATCTTTCTCAGGGCTTCGAGAGTATCTGCCAACATTGCAACGGAAAATTGGGCCCTTTCTGCAGGACTCAGTACAGGTGTTAGCCTAGCTTTTGACAGCTTCAGTACATTTACGGGTACTATCGCATGCACTTTGGTCAGTCTTTGCCGATGCTCTTTCAACGCCTGAATTCACTTATGGCTCTCTGTGCTAGGTGAACTTTGTCGGCCATGGTTTTCATGAGAGTCTGAGTCACGATCGGTTTGATGCCGAGAGATCTTATTTGTGGCGCAAGCTGCGCGTCAACGTTGTCAATGATTAATACATCTAAGAAGTCCTTGTAGTATTTTGCTACGCCGATCGCGCTTGCCTCTATACCCGAGGACTTCATCAATTTGTCAGCCGGGCCTTTTACAGTCTTACCGCCGACAATTGGGCTGATGCCTATGATTCGTGCCTGTGTTTGTCTAAGTGCTGCGCGGATACCCTTTACAGCCAAAATAGCTCCTATGCTCACGATAGGGTTACTCGGACAAATTATGATTCCACTTGCTTCACTTATTGATTGAATGACATGTGGTGCGGGCCTCGCGGAGTCGGACCCTTTGAAGAGAACGCTCTTGACCTTTGGCTTGGTCTGACGCCTGACCATGTATTCTTGAAAGTGCATGCGACTTCGACCGCATAAAACGTATGTCTGAAGCAAATCGTCGGTTGAAGGAAGCAGTGTCACATCAAGTCCCAAGCGCGAAATTATACTCGCTGTTGCGGCTGAGAGTCTCTTACCTCGACGCATTTGTTCAGTGCGGTAGAGATGGGTTGCTAGATCGCGATCACCGATATTGAACCAGGTTTTGTAACCGTACCTTTGAAGCATCTTTTGGCAGTAGAAAGTGTCTCCCTTGAATCCCCAACCTCTTACCGGATCGACCATACCGGCGAGGGTGTAAGTGACAATGTCCAAGTCGGGAGATACATGAAGGCCGTAGAATTCTATGTCGTCTCCAACATTGCCAATTATGGTGATACGTCTTTGTGGCACGACCCGAATGAGTCCTCCAAGGAATCTGGCAGCTCCAACTCCGCCGGCTAAAGCGACGATCAAAGGCCGAACCCGTCGGGAACAGCTCTCTGCTAAGGCTTGCTAAGCCTGCTTATCCAAGGATGCCCTGAAGCGATTTGAGGAACCTTTGAGTAGACCGATGTGAAAACTGCGTAGGGTACCGCGACCGAGAAGACTGCGTGCAGAGCATTGAAGACGCTCGTAAAGAGCAACATGGCCGTAAGAATCTGCGATGGCCCTGCGAATTGCATGTGTAGCGTATCCTGAAGCGTTTGCTGGCTAAAACCTAGATAGTCAATCCCAAAAATCACTGGGCCAATATACGTGAACACAAAGTAGTTGATTACTAGCAGGATCAAGACTCGGGTCAGGATTGCAAACGCAAGCATTGTGACAAGAGCGAAAGATATGTGATTGTGTTTCAACGCTAACCGTTGATAGGTTATGCTTCCTAGCCACAAACCGAAGAGCGTTGAAAGTACCGAAGCGAACTTTACGGCAGGACCTAATGGCGTGTCAAGTCCCGTGGCAGTGAGGAATATCCAATGAACAGTAGCGGTTACAAGCGCGGGGATTGGACCGAAGATAAGGAAAGCTAAGACGGAGAATAGCTCGGCCGGGTCAAATTTGAGGAATGGCAATATTGGAAACGATGGCTGAATCCGAGCGGGGATTATAACGGTAATCAGGGCAGCCAGCGCGCCCATTACTGCCGCGCCCGTTAAACTCACACTTCGCCTCGCAAACAGACTCTCCACCATACAAACCAGCAACGCTGCGCACAGAATGTCACAACTACTTAACCGTTATTTTATGACAAACTCATGAAAAGAGCATACTATTATGCTGAGTTAATCATTTTATTATCTTTGTTTATTGAAACTTTTAGCTTTTGTTATGAAGTCGCGTATTTCCTCAATGTTTAGGGGCGAGAGAACTCTGGATCTGCCGACCTCGTAAACTTGAAGCAGGCCTGCGTTTCTGAGTATTTCGACGTGCCTGTACACTCCTCCATAATCCATTTTCAAGTTACTAGCTACAGCCGTAATGTGCAATGGTTTCTTGCTGTCCATGAGCATTAGCAGAATGCGGATCCTGACGCTATTTCCTAATGCCGAGAACGTTGCTGAGGCGGATCGGAGTTCTTCGGTAGCGGACAATGTTGATCTAGCTCTTCCTGTTGCACACAGCTATGGCCGTTGCCGAGAGTTAATTTTTGTCAAGCGCCATTCCTTTCCTGCGCGCAAACTCAGCCATGTGCTCGTCACAACAGAAATGGTACGTTTTCATTTGCCCCTCTTCATCGGTCGCGAAGGATGTTGATGCCATGAGATCGGATACCTTCCCACACTGATTGCACATGACTTTCATTCTTCTTGACCTAGGATTTTCTAGCTAACATAGGGGAGCTCCCTCTCCCCGCCCTTCCGGCCTTCGCGTGGAAAGGAATGCGAGAGATCCTTGGCCTTTTGTACAACCTCTGCGTTCTCTTTGGCCTGTTTCTCAAGCGCTGTCAGATCTATCGAGATATTCAACATTTTTGACGCGAGCTGCAAGGCTGCTTTGGCTGCGTTAGCATCCAGCGATAAGTAGCCTGGGGTTTCGGCTAGGAGGCATATGGCCGGGATTTTCTTTGGTTTGGCGAGTCCGAATATGAGGCCGTTAGTTCCCGTTATTGCGCCTCCGGCTAGTTTCACTGCGCCCAGGGATTCCAGCTCCTTCACCGATTCGACGTCGGTTGCACCGGCATACACCTTCGGTTGCTCTTCAAACCTGTCCGTGGCCATTCCACCCATTGTGATCACTTTTCTCGTAGCGAACTTTGCTGCCAAGTCTAAGACTACCTCCGCCAGCTCGTATTGCCCTTCTGGTGAATAGGGCTGCTCGTTAGCTGTGAAGAGAAGTAGATCGGATCCTCCGTCCTTGTTCTTCCAGTAGTGGAATTCGCCTTTCATCATGCCCACTACTCCTTCCTCATTTAACCAAACTTTCGGGGAGAACATTGGAGAGAAGACTTCCGCGAACAGTTGAGCTTTCAGCTCTTTCTGGAGGTGGTTGACTGCCAGCCACGCCACAGAGCCGATCCCTGGAAGGCCGCATACCATTACGGCGTCTCGGAGTTCGGGCTGTTGCGAGTATCGCACTTCTGTTTGCATCGTGCTTTCCTTATGGAACAGTGTATTGTAGTAGGACATATGTGGGCGGCTTGTAATTAGCCTGCTTGTGAGTATGGGCCTATTTGCGATCGTTGGGGCCTATTGAGAGGGCAGCTTTTGCTGCCCGAAAGGCGTTAGCCGCCATGGGAACGGTTTTGTATTGCTCAGTCGCTCGACCAAGCGATCTTTTTTCAATGATTTCAGATGGTATGTGACGCAAGCGTAGGATAACCCTGCTTCTTTCACTAACTCCGGCGCGCTCTTTCGATCTTTCTCGAGAACGAGGAGGATCCGGGTCCTTGCGATCAATCCTGCTTTGACATTGCGCTTCGAAGTCAGGTAGGCTTTGGGATGGAGCGCTCCGCGTTTTGACAAAGTACCATCTCAGACAAATTGCGCCAGGGTTGGCTGTTTCTTTTTCTCCTCGTGCTCATTAAAGAGAGAGTTGATCTCTTCGCGGAGAAGTAGCAATCGCTGTTGGTGGTACTGCCCTAGGTCGTATCGTTTAACCAAGTCCTGAGCTACAGTCAAATATTTTTCCACACTGCCTTTGTATACGGTTAGAGAAAGCTTGCCGCCGCATCTTGGGCAGGTTCCTTTCAACGGGAGACGTCGGAATTTCGAATTGCATTTTGTGCAGCGGAACCTCTGCCCGGCGAAGGCTTTCAAGTTTCCCGTAAGATCTCGCATGAAGTGCGTTGAGAGCACTCTTTTCGCGACCTCCCCGGCTTCTACAGCCTTCACCGACTCGGCCAACTTAAGTTGCAGCGTCACCTTGTCAAGCATCGATCCCAGTTTCTTGTATGTGCTTTCCAAGTTTCCCCCACACACGTCACTAGTGTCTTGAGTGAAACCAAGGGACTCCAATACTGCTTGCGAACCGAGTCTATCCTGAACCGTCTCAACAATGTTGGCTTGAGCCTTCGGATCGGACTGTTTTTGCGTCGCATCGAAGAATTGCATTGGAAGACGGTCAACCGATTCGAGGTTGAATGCCTGGCGAGCAATTTCCCGCGGCTTAATCCCAACGGTTAGCAATATCGGAGCATCCATTATTCCCCCGATCCTTGAGGGCAGGAACTGTTTAGAGAAATTCAGAAGAATGTCCAGCGCAAGACTAACGGAGTCTTCGTCTCCGTCACAATCTCTCCGTTTTGCAGCGTGCCAGAATGGGTGTGCAAAAACAACGCTGGCCTTCGTGAAACCAATGATTCGACCAATAACGCCTACTGAGGTGTGAGGTGAAAGGCCGATAATCAATTGCCCAACTAGGTCCTCCTTGTTCTTTACGTTGTAAAATGGCGGGAGCGCGTACAGGTTTTGTAGGAGATCATCGATGAATTTTGCAACCCTTACGAAGTAGTCTCCACATCCTTCAGGTATGATGATATCGTGCACTCTGAGGCTACAGCACTGATCATTCGATGTAAGTGCCTTCCCCGCTACGTCGACATCATACCCCAAGTCAATTAGTCTGTCGAGCCCTACGCCTATTTCAGCTGGCTTGAAGTGCGTAAGCGGCGCATTCGTCGCATCGAATCGCACAGTTCCGTCTTTGAAGACGGATACGTCATACTTCGCCCTCAGAATCCCCTTCTCAAGAGGTTCCGGCGTCCTCGTTTGGTTCGTCAGTCCGCGCACGCCTTTTACGCTCTCGGGTGTGACGGTGAGAGACAGTTTTCTCTGAGCCGAATTGAAGAAGTCACGAATTGGAATGCTTCTCTGGCTAAACGCTTGGGTGTTGTTTTTGCATGAAGGGCAGGTTCTATCTGTGCTGTCGATCCCGCACCTTGGGCACGTAAACGCGCTAATTGTCTCGGCACCGCATTTCTCGCATATGCCTAAATGCGTGGAGTTTCCGCAGTTCTTACATTTTCGGTATGCCAATTCGACCGAGATTAGGCTGTGTTCTGCCATGGCCTCGACGATATTTCGTCTGGCTCCTCCTGCTAATCCGATGGGGAATAGGCAATGGACAACGGGGCGCATCTCACGCCGTTTCGCCTTTTCCGGCCGCCCCATTCGAGCGCCAACATAGACCGGGGCTTTCCTCATCACTCGCATCCCCGAGGCGTGAAAGAGCTTCTCGAACACGTCTTTCCCCTCCACGGTACCGCTCTGGGAAGCCAACCCAAGGCATTCATACAAAATCGTTGCATCCTCATCGATTACTAGGAGATCTCGGTCAACTTTGTGTGGGATGCACAGGTTCTCGAGGATGGCTTTCGTCATTACATCATTCCTAGTCGATATTCGGTTAGGCGATGAGGTTGTTTGGTTGGGATCCAGTAGTTTCGAGCGTAAGTGGTCAAAGTCTTGTGGGGCAATGTTCTCCCAGAACCACGTGTACTTCGGATGTAGAGGGACGTTTGATCGTTTTGCGATGCGAACCGCCTCCTCTGCCGTTGGATATTCTCCACTCGAGTCGTTCAGATACGTGGCAAGGCGAGTTTCATCTACACCTATGTGATCCGCAAATCTGTCGAGCCCAGAGTGATTTGTAGCCTCAAGTTCCATTAACTGCCTCCACCAATCCTCAACAAAGCCTGACGGAAGAAGCGGACGATTGTTCTCAAGAAATTCTCCGAACCCTACCAGGATGTCCCCTAGGAACAGAATTTTATCCACCGAATCGAGCAGCGATTCTGTCCTCTTTGGGTCCGATAGCCTAACTACGGAACCATCCCTCAATCGGACGACGGGTGGTTCGATTGAATCAACTGAAGCCGCGATGCCAGCCTTACCCGGCTTCTCTAATCTTAGCTGCGTTCCAATGGCGATGAACTTGCCGAGCACTATCATAGTAGACGGGTGAAGCCCGACCGCGGCCAAGCCGGTGTTCCTAGCTCTACCATATCTCAGCCTGAAGCCCCCCTGGAACTGCGGGAACGAGAAGATTGGCCGTCCCGCCAGAACATCCTCCATGAACATGAACTCACGCGCTTCTTCAGCTTCAGCCACTGGGGGTTTGATTTCCCTTAGCCAAGTCCATCCCTCTATTCCAAGGCTGTCAATTATCTTCAGAACCTTGTGGCTTCTACCAATCAGCCCATCGTGAACAACCCTTAACGCCCCACCCCTCACCCGGTTCGTGTCCACCCGTGGAACGTTCCTATACGCTGAAACTTCGACCGGATCGGTCTCAACACCATTCACTTCAACGGGCAACCGCATCACAGCGTTGAACAGCTCTTCATCTGAGACCTTAAACTGAAATCGGGCCACTTCCCTCTCGTACAAGCGTAATTCTTCCACAAACCTCTTCGCTTCAAGTTCCGTAGCCTTGTATCGCCCCAATCCGACCTGGTGTCTCACATAATCAGCAATGACAAGAATCAGTGCCATATCTGTCCCCCCAGCGGACCTAATGGGGCCTGCAAAGTACACAGCTAGATACTTGGATCCATCTTGATTCGACCTTATCCTGACGCTTGAAATTCCCTCAATAGGCGCAGCAGTAACACCTTCATCTAGAATGGCAGAAGCAGTTCTTACAGCCTGTTCTGCTGCGCGCTCACCATCCACTCCATAATTGGAAAGCGAGATCTCTTCAGCTATCTTCAGAGCTACAAGCTCACGCGGCATCAGAAGTGAAAGTTCACGGATTCTCGAAGCCACTGCCGGGGGCCCGACAGCCTTCTCAACGCGTTCCGCAACATCCTGCGTGACCACGGATTCTGGTTCACGTGCGGGATCAAATCCCTTTGCCCGTGCCTGTCTGGCCAGAGCATAGATTCTGTCAACCTGCTCCTTTAGACCCTGAAAATAGAGGTCGTGTTGGCTTAGAGCTGTGACGTCCAACGGAGCAGGCCTAAACTACAGACTGCTCTTCCTCTTCTTTAAGACTAGGAGAGGCGTCTCCCCAGTCGGATTTCACACCGAAGCAGATTCAGCGGGCTGCTGAGTCTCTTGAGTTTGGGCCCTGTCCTTAACGTAGAAGCTATCCATGAACATGCAGTATATGTCGACGATTTGACTTGAGGGGGTCGCTTCGAATTCTCGTTTGAGTCCGCACGAACCGCATTGGACAATCGCAGGACCAGCGCCTTGCGGGAGTTTTACGCGTATTGCCTCCTCGCCACAGATAGGACAGGTGAAGACTGAGGGCAGCTTCTTCTTTACAACTTTGATTGCCCGTCTTCTACGTCTGCCCAACCTGACTCCTCTCTAATTCACGAGCACAGATCAACCCCGAGTTATTTCAACGTTCCACCTGCTCTAACTTTAGACCTAAAGCCGAATCTTCAGACGCGATTTGCAAGTACTTCCGAAGGACGCTGATGCAGGTTCATCGCGTCCTATACTTTGAGGCGGAACCAATCCTTTCTCGTACACCCGTTCAACTAACGCCTAAAGAATTGGCTATCCTCGCCATGCTCGACGGCATTCGACATAACCGTCGATTTGTCACAGCGGCATGACATGCTCTGCGCGAAGGTTCCAGAAGAGTTTAAGTGAATACGGAACCGTATCCGCCCGGAAGTTCCTTGGGAGAACAACCCAACGCCTTTGCAGATGCACGCCATTCAATCCGCGGCACCGTAAGTGACCCCGTCACGAAACTTCTCCTGGACAGCAGCCACCTAACCTTGCCGCAGTTGGAAACATTGCTCGCTGACTCTGTTTCAAATGAGAAAGCCATCAAGAAAGATCAAAGACGGCTTTTCAGGCCTTCAGAGAAGAGGATTAGCCGCGGATCATATAATCGCAGCCTAATTCAAGCTCAAAACAACGTTATTCGGTCGATTTACACCATTTTACTATTAGGCTATGTAGGGCTCTTCGATACTTCAGCCCTACAGCCATTCATCGAACTCTCGGACACACTTCAAAGCTACATCGAAGAAAAGCAACCCTCCTCACCCGGCGACCTCGAAGCAATCCAAGACCTGAAGCGAAGACTCTCGGAAGTGATCTCTGCATTGGCTGACCGTCAAAGCTTCAAAGATCTTCTATGACCAGTCATGTGATGTCACGTGATGCGCAGGGAGGATAATGGAAGCCGATCAAAACCCAATGTGGAACTTGACGAACTGAAAATGGAAAGAATGGGGCGAACTGTACCATATAGCTTCAATATGGGGCGATCGTGTGACATCATCGTGAGCTAGATTGATGTCACCGCATCATCACGTTCAAATCATTGTGACATCATAGAAAAGCTGTGATATCACAGGGTAGAAGAGGTTAAAACACCCTGCCTCTCCCATTTCCCATGACCTTGGACGCCTTTGCGTTATTAGTCGATTTAGTTTCCGTGCTCTGTTTGGTATTGGTGGTTATCGTAGGGAGCAAAGCGATTCGCGCTTTTCGCCAGAGCAAACAAGCGGTAACTGAATCCGCGTCATTGATCAGCGTTATCGTGGACGCGCTTTCATCACGGATTCAACGCTCTGAGTCGGTTATGGTGCAACTACGCTCAGACATTCAGGCAACGACGCAACGCAGCGACACTCTCGCAGGAGAACAAGTGAGTTTACGCGAGTCCCATCAGGAAACGTTGCATCATTTGCAAGAGATCTTATCTAACGACAAGAAGCTCATCCTAGAGTTTGAGCAACTAAAGTCGAAACTCAATACCATTCGACAAAGGAGCCCAGCAACAGATGCCCTACCGAAACGTGAGAATTTGGCGGTCCTGGTCTCTGATGGAGACTTTTTGGCCTCCCTGACTCCGACTGAAAGTCTGACACTGGAAATTTTGAGGGATGAAGGTGCGAAAACGGCTCCAGAAATCGGAAAACGCCTGAGGAAATCTAGAGAACACACGTCGCGATTGATGAAGAAGTTGTATATGGAGGGGTATGTTGACCGTGAATCGAATCGTGCTCCGTTCAGATACAAACTGAATGAGTCGTTGCGGTCAACGTTCGAAAGCTCCAGTAACACTATCAGGGCGAAACCGTCGGAGACGTTTTGAGTCTATAGAACCAATGAGCCGCAGATCCTGTTCTCTCCAACATACCGCGGTCTGCAAGCCGCGATAGATATGTTGAAACAGCACCAAGGGAGAAATCGTCGCCCCACGTTTCGCGGTAAGATTGATAGATCTGGCGAGAGTCGAAACTACGATCAGCTAGCCGTGTGTTGATAACATCCATTAGGCGATTCATTTTGCTCTCTCGACCTTCAAGAGGAGAGGTGTGTTGGTTAGAACCTGCTACGATTTCCGCGTATTCTAACAGTTGGTTAACCTTGCCCAGGGTGAAGTCTCCTTCAATGGTTAGGCTGTGCTTTGCACCAGCTCGGTCGAAGAATTCGAGTTTGATGCGTTTCTTCATGTCACCCACTTACCACAGGTCAACATGTTATAAGTTGACGTACGGTGTTGAGCCTGCTCTTGATATATTTTCAGTGGAAGAATCATGGGTGCAGTGGAAATAAAGGGGTTATTGTAACAGTTCACAGATGACAACATATGAATCATAACGGAAAAATGACGCCTTATCCGACCCTAACCCCTTGATTTCGACTGGACGAACATACTTCATCAAACACTTGTTGCCCTAAGTCTTGTTCTTAGCCCGGAGCGCGAATTAGAGCAATAAGTACAATTCAGTAAATACAACTACATTTATTTTCAAACAGCTGACGTACCATGAGTTCTTCTTAACAAAAACAAAAAACACGTCTGAGTTCAAGATACTTGGAGTGGAACCGAAGGGGTGAGGGGGTCCAAGACTGATTTTCTAACACGTTTTACAACAATTTTCCAAAGTGGTACGTGGTAATTTCACATACCGGTTCCAGTGGCGATAGTTGATTTTCTTGTACAAGAACCGTTAGTTACCTTTCAAGATGTAGGACCGGCGTGACCAGTGGAGGCATGCTACCTTACCAGCTGTAGACGTTATGGAGACCCTATTCGACAAATACCTATCGACCGCCAAAATATTCGCAGAACGCGACGTTCTGCGACACGACTATATGCCTACTCACTTGCCGCACAGAGATGAACATATTCAGCGTCTCGCAGGGATTCTGGCGCCCGCACTCCATCAGTCGAAGATATCAAATGTATTCGTTTACGGGAAAACGGGCACGGGCAAGACCATAGTTACGAAATTTGTACTCGACAAGCTGGAAAAGAAAGCCACAGAGATCGGGGCCCCAGTAAAGATCGCTTACATCAATTGCCGTCTAGCAGGGACAAACTACCGAGTCCTCGCCGAGATATGCAGAGCCGTGGGAGTGGAAGTACCCTTCACAGGAATTGCCGTGGGGGAGCTTTTGGATCGATTCTCAAATGGGATAAATGCCGACAGGACTGCCCTACTTGTCACTCTGGACGAGATTGATGCTCTGATAAAGCATAACGCGGATGATTCCCTATTGTATGAACTCACCAGAATCAATGAAACGCTTAGCTCTTCTTGGATTAGCATCGTTGGAATCTCAAACGATCTTCATTTCAAGGAGTTCCTAGATCCACGCGTCCTAAGTTCGCTAAGCGAAGAGGAGGTCGTTTTCAGACCCTATCTCGCAGATGAGTTGTTTGACATCTTACTCGACAGGACAAGATTGGCCTTCCTCAAAGGGGCCCTCGACGAAAATGCCCTGAGACTTTGCGCCGCCTTGGCCGCCGGCGAACATGGTGATGCAAGACGGGCACTCGATCTCCTCCGCGTCGCAGGCGAACTGGCGGAGCGCGAAGACGCGGGTCGAGTGATCGAACAGCACGTACGACAAGCACAACAAAAGATTGAACACGACCGCGTATCTGAGGTCTTGAAGTCACTTCCTGCACACTCTAAGATCCTACTTGTCGGAGCGTACTTGTTGAGCAACCATCTCTCTAGTGGGGCGATTACTGGTGACGTGTATGAAGTGTACCACGAACTGTGTGGGACTAGCGATTTGGAGCCGCTGACGCAGCGTAGGGTCAGTGGCCTTATCAATGAACTTGACGTTATGGGAATATTGAACGCGCGGGTAGTAAGTTTCGGGAGATACGGCAGGACCAAGAAGATAAGATTAGGAGTATCTCCCCGGGTTATCGCGGATACCTACGCTGAGGACAATCTTGCTGGAAGGCTCTTCGGATATGTCCCAAGGTCTCTCCAGAAACACCAGTCGGCCTAAAATCGTAGGAGTGGATGATGGAGCGTTTCACGTCAGAAGAGGTGCTGTTGGATCAGCGGTCATCGTTGTAGTTCTGTTTCACGGATCCCGGATATCTGCTACGAGGATTGGGAGAATAGAGGTCGATGGGACTGACGCTAACTCCGTCCTCATAGCATTACTGAAGACTTTAGCGTACGAGGTCGTGATGCTCAGTGGGATTTCCTTCGGTGGCTTCAATCTTGTCGACATAAAACGGCTCTCAGGAGAGACAGGAAAGCCGGTCATAGCAGTCATTGGTGGGAGACCGAACAACACGGCTGTAGAACAAGCATTGCGAGGGCATTTTAAAGACTGGAAACTGCGGTGGCGGATCGTTCGGAACGCGGGATCCTTGTACTCCTGCAAGCCATTTCTCAAGGAACCGAAGGTTTACTTCGAAGTTAAGGGATGTTCACCGAGATTTGCCAGGAAACTTATCGCCTCATCATCCACGATCTCTCGTCTCCCGGAACCAATCCGGGTGGCGGGCCTATTGGCTCGAGGCCTAGCGCCGCTTGTCAGTTAGGATTCGGTGAAATTGATTAGACGAACCTGCAAAGTGTGAAGGTTTAAGGCCGTTAGTATGCCAGGGGTAGGAACCAGGCCGAGCCGTCGTTGGTAATCAGTCTGCGCCTGCCAAGCGCCCGAGTTAATTATCTGAGTTCCGCGGTAGCTCTCATATTTGACTACATGTATGTGACCTGATTGGAAAACGTCCGGAACCCTTTCAATAACCAAATGATCAACCCTCTCAGGGGCTATCGACGTCCGATTTCCATACTCCGAAGCTAAGTGTCTACACTGGAGTTGAAGCCTCATCGCCTTTTCGGGTTGCGTGAAATCTACGTTTGGAGAGCTCGAGATCACATCATCGAGGCTTCGACCATGATGAAGAAGGAACCTGACGCCGTGAAAGGAAACCTCAGCTGGGTTTCCGAGAGAGACTAGTTCACGTGACTCATACAGGGGTTCCCCAAAGTCGTTTGGTATCGGGGGTTGGGGAAGGGCCTGCCTGACGGGGTCGTGGTTGCCAGGAATCACGACGGTTTCAATATAGTCAGGTGTCCTGCCGACATATTTGGCCGCCTCCTGGTACTGCTGATACAGGTCTACGATCGCTAATTCATGCTCCTGCCGCGGGTAAATCCCGATACCGTCAACAATGTCGCCGCAGATTACCAGATACTTCGTACGTTCAGCGATAGCCCGTTGGGTTGGGTCTCCAATTTTTAGGTTTAGCCAATCGAAAACTCTGCTTAGCTCGCTACTCAAGAATTTCTTGCTTCCCGCATGAAGGTCCGAGAGTAGGATCGCCCATACGTCTTCTTCAGCCAAGTGTGGTTTGTGATCTGGAATGTCAGGGAGTAGAATTTCTTTCGCTACAAATAGGTCTCCCTTCGCCCGCACTCCGCCCACACATATTACTTGATCTAGGGGAAGTTTCTGGGCCGTTTCGTATGCTGCTCGTTCCTCAGCCGAGACTAAGACTGCCGCGGTGTCTTCGAAGTCGTCGAGCTGGAGAAATAGTTTCCCCTGTCTTTCTCTCTTCTCCATAACCATCGCAATGAACTTGACCTTCTGATTTTGGTCTTGGGCGAGGGCAACGGCTAGGGTGGTGGCGTCCCTTGAGTCTGGTCGTTCGCGGAATGCCCTCGTGAGTTTTTGGAATCTATCCCTGAAGTAATGAGAAAAGTCATCGATGCTGCCCCCCGTCCCGATCTCCTTCGATGGGTCTCTAAGGATTTCTAATTGTGGAGTGATTTGCTTCGCAGGAATCGTGCGTGACACTGAGACTTGAACCTGGGGGGTTTCTAGGACGGGTTGTGTGGAGATGTCTAGTAGTTCTTGTCTGGATAATATGTGCGATGTGTTGGCCTTGTCGCCAACTGAAAGGAGGACGTTCTTTGCGAATGTTGATGCTTGTGCCTCATCCATGGTCTTGAGGTAATCGTATGCGGACCGGTCGAGTTGGTATCCTGCTGACGCGAGTTCTTGAACTAGTCGTCGGAGATGCTCCACGGGCAGGACCTTTCCGGATGGAATGCAACGTAATGTGAGTGGAACTTGCCTATAGTACCTTTTATTGGGGCGAGCAGTTTAGCGAATGTGAAAATGCAAGATCGCGCGACTCCGCGTCGGTTTTCCATTTTGGATAGTGTTCGCCTCGTTGAGTGAAAGTGAAAGGGTCGAGACAGGGATCAAAGATCTCAATGAACTAACCGACGGTAGCTTGCCTAGAGGTTTCAGTTTTCTTTTGCTTGGTGGACCCGGCACTGGGAAGATTACGTTCAGAGTTCAATACTTGTGGAAGGGCGCCACCAAATGCGGTGAGAGCGAGATGTACGTCATCTTCGATGAACCGCCATACTCTATTTCGGATCATCGTCAAGGTTACGGTTGGAACCTTGGTGAGCAGGGGAAGCTAGGTAAGATATCTTTCGTAAATGCTTCGCCAATAAAGCGCGAAGCTGAGGTCAAGCGGGCTGACGCTACTGCTTCTTCGTCTTGCAAAACGTCTTTGCCTTGCGCTTGTACTCCCATCCTCGTCTTAATTTTGTGTTTCTTCGACATCTCAACTCACGTCCATGCCTTTTGGTCTCATATAACCCGGTTATTTCGGGACGAGGTGAATCTCGCAAAGAGCAGGGCTTGAACGGTTCTGTTAAGTTGTCGTCAGACGGGTAGGACTGTTACCTGGCGTCAGATAGCTTGTATCAGAGATTATTCTCTTGCTTGCCCGAACAAGTTCGTTTGTCCCCATCTTAGAAAGCACGGTAACTTCCTTTCTGAAATTCCTAGGAACTCGAATCTTGGACTTTGTAATGAGTTTTTTCGCTTCAGGTGTCAATGTATACGAGTATTGAGCGAATCCACTATCCAGTGCCACAACTCTCTCCTTTAACAAGCCAATACTTGTGAACAGTTGGATTGTATCCGCTAACCCTTCTGAGTAAGGTCCATAAAAGTATGGTTTGAAGTCAAAGCCAAATGGGATGCCACTCTGTTTCTTGAGCAAGAAGACGAGTTTCTGAATTCGCTTACGACCCTTAATCGCGCCGTCGTTTAGATGGAAGAGAAGCAATAGGAGGCTGACATCGCTCCTACGCATCAACTTTTGGACCAACTTGTAAGAATATGCATGATTGATTGCTTTAATTGGTTTGTGGTCAATCCTTTCAGTAATCTGTCCGACCGCGAATAGACCTTAAGGGTTATCTCTTCTTGAAGCGACCGTACGATTCTTGACTTTGACGCGAGTTCAACTGGTTCATCATTTCTAATCAAGTCTATGTTAATCTCGCGTGGCACACGGCTCTTAATGATGTCGCAGATTAACTCATATTTTGCAAGCCCCAGGCGTGCATTGAGCTTCATCGTTAGAACATGGGCAGCATCATCTGTGTCTTCTCTAACATGGTCGAGAAACTGTCCAGCAATCCGTTGAAATTTCTTGACCCGCAACGGTTCTCGTAGCGCGGCTTTATACAACTTGTTTTCCGCTATGGCTTTAGCGATACATTTTGCAAAAGGTGTCTGCTTCTCCAAGAGTTCTTGAAAGGTAGAATCATGCAAGGCTGTAAAGCGCGACGGTTCCACGATTACTTGTCGAAACTTCCTGTTTTTTTCCGCGGCATCCAATATTGCCTTTTCCATCATCTTTTCAGCAATGCGCTAATCCTCAACATAGTACAGTAGGTCATACAGGCTCTTCCACATAACAAGATATAGCTCACTTGCGACCTGCGCATCAGCGTTATTTTCAATTCCCAGTTGGCGCTCAGCTAGTCTGTAGTCGCCTCCCAGAATCTTGTACTGGTTGGTCAGGTATCCAGTATCAATTGCGAAACGCAGTCCAATATGGTAGCTATCCCGAAGAATGTAGTCCAACTTGTCTGCATCAAGAGGACCATTGACTATCTGTGAAAGGAAGCGATGTTGGTGAGTGGCTTCGATAATTTCACAGATTGATTTGCTGGGTATTCCATGCTCCTCCAGAATCTTCAACTTAGAATCGATTATGTACCTAGCTACGCTTTCGTGGCTAGTCTTCGCAATTTTCTTGAGAGGGAAATCCAACACATGAGAAAATGGACCATGACCAATGTCGTGGAGAAAACCCGCAGCCATAACGGTGTTCTCGTTCTCCTTCAGGAGGTCAACGAGTTCTTGGTCTCCTTCGGCTTTATCCCTCAGTGTGTCGAGTATTCGTTTGGCGAGATGCATTGTTCCAATGCAGTGTGAGTATCTGGTATGAATTGCGCCTGGAAAATCAATAGATGATTTCAATCCAAGTTGCCGAATGAACATCATCTTCCTAATGGCGGGTTCGTCTTTTATTTGGATTAACCACAACGGCATCTTTATGCTACCGTGAACGGGGTCAACAACTATGTCCTTCAAACTCGATGCGCCTCTAGTTGCGTCTGCATAAGGAATGAACTCGCGTTTACTTTGCTTCGGTAAACTCGCTGATGTTCTGTAATTAATCAATATGAGGACATTGCTGCATTTGTGTATGTGATGGACGCTGCGAATATGAAATTTAGACTGCTTTCTTAGCTTCATGACTGGCGTTCTGAATCAGGGTACGCCACTTGTCTTCGGCAGGGAAGGAAGCGAGAATGGGTTCAAGTACATGATTACAGTCTCGCCGAAGCATAGTTGCTTGTCGTTGGTTCGTAGTAGCTGAAACGGACTGATGGAAGCTTGGAAAAGCGACAAACTGTAACGTGTTTCAACTGTCAAAGATGGTTTGATATTTCTGAAACTGTTGAGACTTTGCTTGACGTCTTGCCGCCAGATGCACCGGATTCAGTCAGAAAGTCTGTTCGAGTCTGTCTAGATTGCAACGTCAAGATGACGCAGGATAAGGATGAGGGGTATGACGATTTTCGGTCATCTGACGCGAGTTAACGGCCTTACCCGTCTGACGGTAACTTAACAGAACCGGCTTGGACAAAAAGGTAAAAGGAACCGAATCTTCTACATTTCCACCCGTGATACTTAGTGTCGAGAACATTTGAACCTGGCAAGAAGAGGCGGCTTAGCCGAAGTATCAAAATCAGTTCCGCTATGTACGAAAGGCTGGTGAGCTTGCAAGGCTTTCTTCAGTTGAAAGAGAGGCGTAAGCGAAGTATGGATGAGTTGATCGAATTCATCCTGTCCTTTGTGCCAGACTTGGAGATTGACGTAGACGAAAACTACTACATCGTTCAAAGTAAGGCAAAAAAATCGCCCACGTAGCCATAATCGTTCCGACTTTGTGCCCCTTCCCCATTTACGTTCCATTTTCGCCGATATCCGCAAGTTAAGGTCCGCAACAGTTCAGTCAATGGTGGGCTTGTGCCGCTAAGAAGTTTATACTGCGCTTAATACAGCGTTCTTGGCTCCCCGGCAAGGCGTGGCCTAACGCCTGCGCTGAGAGCTGAGTAGAAATCAATGCAGCTCAAAGTGTACAATTCACTTACCCGCAGGAAGGAACCATTCAGCGTATTCCCACACGGGCAGGTTAGGATGTTCGTATGTGGGCCAACGGTGTACGATTACGTTCACTTGGGGCACGCGAGAACATATCTTGCCTTTGATACGATTACTCGGTACCTGAAGTTCTTGGGGTACAAAATCCAATACCTCATGAATATCACAGACGTAGCTGAGCGAATTGTTCAACGGGCCGAGCAGCTGAAACGAGACCCTCTTGACCTCGCCCGAGAGTACGAACTCGCATTTTTGGAAGACATGCAAAGCCTTGGAGTAACCCAGGTTGACCGGTTCGAAAGAGCTTCCGAAGCCATTCCGAAAATGATCGCCCAGGTAAGAGGCCTAATGGACAGGGGAATAGCCTACGAAACTGAGACTGGGGTCTATTTCGAAGTCGACAAGTTCCCTAAGTTCGGTCAACTTTCTGGTCAAACCCACGAAGAACTCGGTCTGCGAAGACTTGAGTTATGTTCTTCTAAGCGAAACCCAGAGGACTTCTCGTTATGGAGAAAATATGAGAAAGGGCTCGCATGGGATTCGCCTTGGGGTCGAGGCAGACCGGGATGGCACATTGAAGACACAGCGATCTCAATGGCGCAGTTGGGAGACACGTATGATATCCATGGCGGCGCCTCAGAACTCATTTTTCCGCACCATGAGGCGGAAATTGCGCAGGCAGAAGCACTCACCGGGAAGGTACCGTTTGTGCGTTACTGGATCCACACGGGCTTGTTGAATGTAGACGGACGCAAGATGAGCAAATCGTTAGGTAACATGATTAGGATCCGCGACGCCCTCCGCGAGTACAGTGCAGCAGAGCTGAGGTTCTACTTCGCATCGGTTCACTATAGGGAACCAATGATATTCTCAAAGACTGCACTGGCAAACGCTATACGCGGCCTCTTTCGTCTACGCAAGAGTTTCAACTCATTCCTAGATGCACAGCCTGCAACAGACTCCAGAGAGAGAACAGCATCGGCCAGGTTGAGCCGGTACGAGTCGGTTTTCAAGCGCCACATGAACAATGACTTCTACACGCCTGGAGCGCTAGATGTTCTGCAAGAGTTTGCTGACGAGCTAGCAAAGATTAGCCCACGGCTCAATCAACAAACTAAGGCAGGCCTCGAGGCAACATTTCGGAGAATGGCCAGTGTGCTTGGGATACTTTCCTAATCAACACCTAATAGAGCCAAGCGCGAAGCGGATGCCTCGCCTCTTTCAGGACGAAACGAAATGCCTCTTTGCCGGTGTCGAAGTAATACCATTCATCCTTTCCCCCAGCGACGTGTTTGTGCAACTTCGGACTCCACAATTTATCGCAGATATTCACGCAATAACTCCCCCTGTAGTAACCGACAAAGATGAAACCTCCATTTACGTGGTTCTTCAAATCTCCATCCGCACGTATTCCCTCATCCTCATCAAGAGCTTCAATGAAATCTAGGAGGTCTTGTTCGCGCTTGATTGGCCGCTCAGAGTACGATTCCACAGGTCGCGAGGTTCGCTTTTCAATCCTCGGCAGTGATTCCACCTACTTATCGCATGAGTTGGTAGAACCATCAAATCTACTTTGCGAGCAGTCGACCTTGGGCTGGGGTGGTAGGGGGTACGGATTCAGGGAGACTAGATGATGCCCTCGGTCTTGGTTCAATACAATGGCGATAAGGTTGAAACAAGAGGTTTCAAGGAACGCCTTCGGGGCGTGGGTTGGACCCGGAATGGTTCCTGCGTAGTAGTTGTGGGCGACCGGGGCCGGATCATTGAGCTTCGGGGTGAGGAATTGTTTCGGTTTAATTTGCATACTAAGCATGATTTACGCGATCTATCGGTTAACCCCAGCGACGGTACCGTTCTGATCGTTGGAAACGCGGGAACAATCCTGCTGGGGGAAGATGGATCCTTCACAAAGCTAAACTCACCTAGTTTTGAGAATCTTCGGGCCGTAGCGTGGAATCACAAAGGGACTATGGCGCTGATTGCCGGAAACAATGGGACTCTGATGAAATACGTTGATCGCCAGATAGAGATGGTGGATAACGGCAGAGCGAATCTGAGAGGTATTTCTTGGCGAAAAACTTCCGACGGTGCACTTGTGACTTCGAACTGTTTTGCTGAAGAATTCATCCCGTCACCCAACCTCTTCACTTACGACGCAAAGTCGAATGGTGTGAGATCAGTCAGCGAAGGGCGCTCTGATCTAATCGGCGTCGACTGGAAGCCAGACGAAGCTTACGCATTAGTGGTTGGGTATGATGTCGTCTGGCACACCGGGCTAATCGGGAAATTCGACGGAAAAACACTGTCGCCCATCAAATTCGAGAACAAGCGCGTTTATCCTGTTGCAGTAAGATGGGATTCTGAAGGTAAGACGGCAGTCATCGTCACAGCAACTGCCCAAGCAGGATCAGGTAACGGTCAAATGTTTCTGTGGGATGGCCAAATCTTCAAGACAATTTACAGCAACACCGAATTCTTCTTCAGCCATGTCTCTAGGGTCCCGGAGAGCGTCAAACTTGCTGGAATCGCCTCGACGGAAACTAGGACCTTCAATTGTTGACAACGAGGACCGCGTTTCGGCGCCAGAAGGCATTTCAACGGATACCATAGCCTGAGAGAGCCTTGAAGACTAGATGCCAGTTTCATATCTTAGGCCGGCAAAATCGAGTGATCTTGAACGGCTTGTAAGTTTCCTAGAGGCTAACGGTTTGCCGACGGGCGGAGTTGAAGCTTACTACCAGAACTTTGTTATCGCGACCAATGAGGAGGGTAGCTTGCTTGGAGTCGCCGGCTTGGAAATATGTGGCCAGAGCGCATTACTTCGATCGGTTGCGGTTGAGAAGAATTTTAGGCGCATGGGACACGGTAGGGCCCTAGTTGACGCTGTTCTAAGAAATGCCAAACAAAACGGAGTCCATACGGTCTACTTGCTAACGGAGAGCGCATTCGACTATTTCAAGCATCTAGGCTTCGATTTAGTGGACCGCATGGACATTGATGAAGCAGTTATGGCCTCGCTAGAGTTCACAGAATGTCACAGCACGGCTTTGGCGATGCGCAAAACCATCTGACCCTCTTTCCAGCTAATTAGCTCCACGGTAGCTGTTGCTCTATACGTGAAGATTAATCCCGAGGCAGCCTAAAGTTATATTTCGCATTCCTGAACTGTTGCGCTGCTAAAGTAGGCACCCCGGATCGTGCGAGATTCATGCCCTCAAAGGACAACGACATCTTCTATTTGAAATTGCAATGGATTTCCGCTAAAGACGAAGCTGAGCGAAAAAATCTGGGAGAAAAGATTCGCCAACTCTTATCGACCAAATGAGGAATGCAGGCAAGCAGGGTTAGGTCCCATTGTCAACGTTAGCGCGTCCTTTCAGTGTTCAACTACTCGTCGTTCTAGACGTAGTGCTCGGCGTGCTTGTCCTTCTCGCTGGATTAATTGCGCATACTCGGCCGTTTCCCGCTTTTGGGGTCTTCAATGGTCTAGCAGCAATTGTCTTCGCCTTGATAGATTTCATTCTAGCGTACGCTGTTTGGAGTAGCAGAAAATGGGCTTGGGCGGCTTCTCTCATATTCTCACTACTAGGCATCATTGCCTCCGTATTTGGCCTGTTTATCAGGCCGCGAACGGGAGAGTTCGTCTTGTTAGTCATCGATTTGATAATTGTGTACTCCCTAATGCAACCCGGAGTCCAACGCTATTTCGGCAAAGGCTCAACCTTACTGGCATCGAGGGACATAGAAGTAAAGAAACCAGAATAGCGCAGTTTCTTGTAGCTCATCGAGAATTTGGGGAAGCGTATGGGTGACTTGGAAGTTAATCTACCCGCGATTGAAGACGCGAGCCGGAGAATCGCAAACATCGCCTACAAGACCCCGCTCTATTATTCTCCCGCCCTGAGCGGGTTCACAGGCGCGAAGGTGTACTTGAAGCTCGAGTCCTATCAACCGATACGCGTCTTCAAAGTCCGAGGTGCAGCAAATAAGATCCTGAAACTCTCCCAACACGAACGAAGCCGAGGGTTGGTCGCCGCTTCCTCCGGTAATCACGGAGTCGCCGTCTCATATCTTGCAAAATTGACGGGCAATGAAGCAACGATAGTGGTGCCAACCAATGCCGTTGAGGAGAAGGTAAGAGCGATCGAAGAGTACGGGGGGACAGTTATCAAACATGGCTTGTTCCACGATGAGCGTTACGCTAAGGCACTTGAGATTCAGAAGGCGACTGGGGCGGTTCTGATTCCGCCCTTCGATGACCCGGACATAATTGCCGGACAGGGAACCATCGGACTGGAAATCCATCAGGACTTACCAACCGCAACTGCGGTTATTGTCCCTATTGGCGGAGGTGGGCTCATTTCCGGAATCGCTACAGCATTGAAGAGCTTGAAACCGGAGACGAGAATCTTCGGAGTGGAACCTGAGAAAGCCTCATCGATGTACCTTTCAATTAAGAGCGGGAAGATTACCCAGCTATCGGACACAACCTCCATCGCGGATGGCTTGGCAGCTCGCGAGCCAGGGGTGCTTACGTTCGAATGTGTAAAGCGTTACGTGGATGAGATTCTTCTAGTGAGCGAAGAGGATATCGAGAAAGCTGTCTTCACAGTGATGCGAGAATGTCATTTGATCATCGAGCCATCGGCCGCCGCGGCCGTCGCGGCACTAGTCAAGAAAACTGATCTCGGGAAAAATGCTAAGATCGTGGTAGTTGTCAGTGGGGGAAATATTTCTCTGAAACTACTATCCAGGATTTTGTCGAAGTATAGTTAACCAATCTACGTCGGGCGCATCGGGTTCTTAAATTCTGGCTAATTCAGCTTCACAAAGAGTTCATATTTTCTTCTCGAAGACTAGGCAGTATTTCCCCCATGGGCTCCTCTTGAAACCGCATTTCTTTGCAATTGAGAGTTGGTAGTGTTCATAGGGTATGTAGGAGCTCAGAATCTTCGCGCCAAGTGCCGCTGCTATTTTCTTCGCGCTCTTCATTGAGTTTGGCACGGGGCCGGTCAGGATTGTTAGGCTGCTCTGAGGTTCTTTGAATCTTATTTCCGGCCTTGTTACTAGAAAAGCAGAATTTTCCGCAACGTAGAGCTCGCCTTGCCTTTCCAATCGCCTAAGCAGACGTTCTGAACTTCTCATGAAATGCCATTGGCGTGCTATGTAGCCATTCATCTTGGTTGGGTGGCCTGATCTCAAGAATGATTGCAATTGAGTATTGGAAACAGAAGTTGGCCGTACGCGCTTTGCCTTCTTCTTGACTCGTAGACGGCAGAAGACCTGGGCAGCTTCACATACTTGCTTGAATCCGCCCTTTTCGCACGCGTTTATTGACGCCCTATTCTTCGATAACACCCATAGCCTTAGAGGCCCTATCTCCTTTCCCTTCGCGTAGTCAATGATTTGACGTTGAAGGAAGATGGCTACTCCGCGCCGACGCCAGGCCGGGTCGGTGCGTGCCATGCTTAGCCATCCGCTACCATCGATGCATTTATCGAAGTTAGTCATACCTACGAGTTCGGATCCATGCCAAGCTAAGAAGAGTCGGCTATGAGCGATGACGTTGGGGAGTATTGTGAGTGTATAGTCTGATGGGCCGACGGCTCGGCGGCACAGTCTAGCTACCGAGTGTAGGTCGGATTGCTTCGCAATTGTAGTTTTGAGCTGAGGTTGTCTCGTCTGAAACGCACCGGATTGTGTTACGTTGTGGCGACGTGGACGAATACTTTCGCGTCGTTGACCATGTTTTCGATTTTACAGTATTCATTGGGCTGATGGGCCATGTCGTCTAGCGTTGACCAAACGGCGGTATCAATTCCCTTACGCCTAAAGTAGGCCCCCACAGTGCCCCCGCCGATTCCAATCGCCTTTGCGTCTAACCCACGCAACTGTTTCAACGCAGCCTTCAATCTGACCACAATTGGGCTGTCCATTGGGGTAGTGATCGTGTTCTGCTCCTGTTGTATGGGCTTAATCTCGATCCTTCCCCCAGTTTCCTTTTCTAGTCTCACCCGGACGGATTCAATCTCTTTCAATACGTCAACGAGCGGATAGCGTGGAAGGATTCGGCAGTCGAAGTATTGTACGTCAATCCCAGGAACCGTGTTGACATTGTCAACATTCGCATCGCATTTCGTGGGTTCAAAGGTTGAGGGTTGTGGATCAAATAAGAGATCTCTAGCGGGATATTTGGAGTGCAGCATTTCGTCGAGTTGAATAGCGAACTTCATAGCCACGCGGCGGGCGTTCAATCCTTTCTCAGGACTGCTACCATGGACCTGCATGCCCTTGGTCGTGATTCTCAGCCAAAGTATACTTTTTTCTGCAATTTCGATTTCTGAGCCGTCCGGCTTCCCAGTGTCGGGTACCAGCGCTATGTCGATTGGCTTGAATACGCCTTTTTCAAGAAGAGGAATAACCCCGTACTTGCTCCCGGATTCTTCGTCAGAGACAAGAACAAGACCAAGGTTCATTTTCGGTCTAATACCCAAATTCTTGATCGCTTTCATGGTGAATAGAGTTGAGCCAACGGCCTGACCGTTATCCTCAGAGCCCCTTCCGAAAATCTTGCCATCCTTCACGACTGGGACGTAGGGGTCGGTTGTCCATAGTTCACGTGATCCCTCAGGTACAGTGTCCAAATGCGCGGCCAACCACAAGGTTCGCCCTGTATCCTCACCCTCGATGACCGTCGTCAGGTTTACCCGGACACCTTCTGCTACTCGACTATCAGGAATATCGTACCTCGTTACCTTCAACCCAGTATCTTCGAGCCATTTCTTCACGAAGAGAGCACGAGTGTACTCACCTTTTCCTCCCCCATCCGGGTTTACGGCTTTGATCTTTAGCATCTCAACCATGAATCGCGTAAAATCATCGCGAGATTGATCGATCCAATGTATGGCATCAACTGTGTTTGCCATCGGTTTTCAGCCCAATCGAATCGAAGTTGGCCTCCGACCAAAAGATAAAGCTTGACTACCGCATCTCAATAGCCATCCCGGCGTGGAACTCGCTGCGAAATTCATGCCATTGCAACGCCCACCAGCTGGCTTCCACGTGGAAGGTCTTGCCGGATTGGGTAGGTTTGAGTTTGTTCAACAACTCAGAACCAGGAACATAATTGGAGGGGCAGGCTCTGCGGAATAGTGACGGTATCTACTTGTCTTTCGACAATACCGTTCAAATAGCATGAGAATTAATCCAATAGTCACTAGGCTAGTGCATCATTGTGACTGGCCAGTTCAACCTGGAATCTCTTAGGAATCGGCTGCTACCTCAGAATTCAGTTCGGGAGTCAGAAGAAGATCCTCCAATTGCAGCTGTAGCAATTATCATCAACCCGAACGATCGGGGCGGCTCAGTGTTTTTCATTAAGAGGACTGAGCGGAAGGGCGATCCATGGTCAGGGCAAATCGCGTTTCCTGGCGGACGCAAATCGCCCATCGACAAAGGCCTTGCTGAAACAGCGGTGCGAGAGACATGGGAGGAGGTTGGGATACGACTCACTGGCCACAAATTACTTGGCCACCTTCCAATCGTTACCACCAGGTCCCGGCGGATGCGAGTGTTGCCATTCGTCTTTCAACTCAAGTCAACCGTTAGTATTCGCGCAAACGAGGAAGTCGCTGACGCCTTCTGGGTACCGCTAGGCGTTCTGGAGAGACTTGAGGCTGAGAGTCGAGAGGTTAGAGTTGACGAAGGCACCCTCTCAGCTGACTCCTATGTCGTTGACGGACGCGTGATATGGGGATTAACCTTCAGAATAATCAACCTACTCCTAGACAGAGAAACCCAGAATTGGTAGAGCTGAAGGAACGCCGTTTGCAGGCAACTATTTGAGAACACGGCGCAATGACTGCCGATTCGTATACCCATAGTGTGCATCGTCCTATGACTTGAGTAAACTGCATTTACTTCTTTTTCACTGGAACCTGAACTTCCGCGTTCGCCCAAGCACGCGGATTCCGCCATGGGTCGCCGATGTATACCTCTCGGCCTTGGGTCGAGTCTTTGAACCCTGCATACCTCAACCATCCGTAGATCCCCGAGTAGACTAGGCGAGGCGAGACTTTGTTAGGGTTGAATGTTACACTGACGACCTTTTGTGCCGGGAGTGTCTTCACCCTGATTCTTCCTTCACTCATCGCGTTCCCCTTTATTTGGAGGCAGGCTTCGGACCGAAGCTTGTTCATCGGCCTACGTCCACCCGGCTCATCTATGAAATACAACATCCACTTCCCGGTTCGAAGCTTTCTCTTGTTTGCCCACTTTACAAGTTGGCTGAATTCAGACCGAAGCATATTCCTCTCGTATGATCCGACTCGGAGCATAGAAGCTACTTTGTACTTAGGAGCACGTTTCATCCGAATATCTACTATCAACCGCGATCGGAAAAATATCTACTCGCAGGTGCTATTAATGTGTGGGTAACCCGAGTTCTCTTCCCGATTACTTGTGTTCTCTGTCGGCTAGTTCTTGAAGTAGTTTAGCGTGGCGTTCTTCGTCCGCCATAATCTTGTCGAAAGTCTTGCGAATTGAGGTAAGCATTCGTATGTGGTTTTTCGAATCTTCGATGATCTTCGTGAGGGTTGACTTAACCTTCTTGTCTTCGCTTTGGTTTGCCAGTTTTGTGTAGCTGTCTATGATGTCTTGCTCGACCGCAAGCCAGTAACTGACATTCTCATCTATCACTCCATGATAACCTGACTCAACATCTTTCTCAGCTTTGACGGCTTGGTCTAGAGTTTCTATGTCTTTGATTATTCGTTCTCTTCCTTTCTCACTCACCGGTAATCCCTCATGATATGCTCAAGGTAAATCTTCGGAACATTCAGATTAGGTTATTGAGCAAATTCCAGCGTTGGCATGGTGTTTTCCCTCATTCAGGAGATCCTTCCCAACAGTAGCCATGGAACGAACCCTGTCAAGAGGCTGAGAAGAATCAGTACCAGCGGTGAGATTGTTAGCCGCCAAGATGTTTTCATCTTCTCGCTTTGGTCCGAGTGCTGGGAGACTGCAGTAATTATCTTGGAGTAGTATCCTACTGACAACGCAATGTTCAGGACTACAATTACGGCGAGTGCATAGAATGTGAGTTGGTTGGTTGCGAAGAGTGATTGAATTATGAGTAGTTCACTCCAGAAAGTTCCGAAAGGTGGGACACCTATCATACCGAGCGACGATAACGCGAACATTCCTCCCAGAGGTCTGTTCTGGCCGAACAGTCCCTTTAGCTCGCTCAGTTCAGATTCTTTGTACTCCTCGCCCTTGTTGCCTGTTAGCATGAAGAAGGAGGACTTCACCAGACCGTGGTTCCAGATGTGAAAGATGATCGCCACGATTCCTAACACTGAGAAGGTCGCGAGCGCCGCTAACATGTACCCGACGTGGGCTATGGAACTGTAGGACAGTATCCGCTTAACATTAGTCTGTCCCAAGGCGCCCAGGTTTCCGATCAGCATTGTAAGTACGGCTATGAGAACAAGCGCAAGTTGAAACGTAGCCGTCAGGTTCTGCGAAACTTGAACTTGCGGAATCACGAATGTTGGGTTAATGATTTTGATGAGCGCGAAGACCGCCGTCTCAGTCACGACGCCGGCCAACGTCGCGCTTACAGCCGTTGGAGCAGCAGAATATGCGTCAGGTAGCCATGTATGTAGCGGGAATATGGCAGCTTCTACGCCCAGCCCCGCAAAAAGCAACGCTAAGCCGAATGCGCCTAGTCTCGGGTCGCCCTGAAATATAGTGGGCAAGTCCTTGAGTTGAATGCTTCCGGTGAGGGAGTAGATTATCGAAATACCGAAAAGCGCAATCAAACTCCCAGCCCCCGCGAGGAATAGGTACTTCAAAGCTGCCTCAAGTGAGACAGCGACCTTCTTCTGCCAGGCCACCAAGCCGTACGCAGCAATACTCATTCCCTCCCAGAAAAGAAATAGGGTCAGCAGATCCCCTGCCGCAATTATACCAACAAGCGACAGCAGCAGAATTAGTAGCAGTGAGAAGAACGGGCCGACATTGTCGTCAAGGCCTAGTTTTCTCCAGGAATAGAAGGAAACCGCCGTCCCAACTGCAAGGACGGTGAAGATTACGAAGATAGCGAACTTATCTACAACGTACAAACTCGCGAGGCTCGATTCGATGGGACGCAAAGATATCCCCCCCGCAATGCCTGTGGGCCAGTTGAACAGCACATCAACGAGCGAGACACCCAAGACAGCGGTGCAAATGATTCCTCCTGCGTATACTCTCCACTTGTCAGTGTACTGTTTGCCGAGGTCCATTAGGAGGCACGTCATGGCGCCCGCGAAGAGTATCTCCATGATGTCGGTCAGCCACAATTTTCATACACTCCATATTGCAATCAGGATGAGCAGAATCAGCAGCATTGCTAGCATCAAGGTTCCATTAACACCCAGCACACCTGTCTGCACATCGCCTGCAGCTCTCGCCGCACGCGGCACAATCCTGTGAGTGACTGCGCTGTACACGGCTCCGAAGGCTTGCTGCAAAGCAGCCGAGGAGGCAATGAAACCATGCCCGAGCGCAACGTAAAGCACATCGAAGTCTCGTAAGTGCGTCTCATGGGGTACCAAGTATTTTCGTCCAAGCGTGAAGAACGCCAACGCGGCCGCGGCTAAGACCAGTGACGTTTGTAGTAGTTCGTTGAGTGCGAATGGTTGGTATCCGGAGCCGCCGAACGGCAGTATGGCGTAGAGGAGCGGCGGATATACGCCGATCGCGACACAGAGCGCAGCCGCGCCAAGCATCGCCGCCTTCATTAACAGGGGCGGGTCGCTGGCTTCGACTGTTCCGGGGCGGAGGAACGCGAAATATCCGAGTTTCAGAAATGAAAGGAATGTGCCAAATGATGCGATCTCAAGGAGTACGAAGAGCAGCGTGTTGGTTTGTTGAGCGGCCGTTATGACCATGCCTTTTGACACGAAGCCGTTGAATAGCGGCACGCCAGAAATTGAGAACGCGGCGATCCAGAACGCTATTGCAGTGACAGGCATTTTCCGCATGAGTCCGCCCAACTTATCCAGCGTGTTCTCACCGGTTTTCCAGATGATTACGCCGACGGTCATGAAGAGCAACGCCTTGTAGAGTATGTGGTTGAATACGTGCGCCATTGCCCCATCCAAAGCCAGTTGGGCTATCTGCGGTGCTATCCCGGGCCAACTTGCTAGTCCTACACCGGCGACCATGTAACCCACCTGCGAAACGATGTGGTAGGAGAGAAGTTTCCTCATGTTGGTCTGAAGCACCGCGAAACTTACCCCGTACACTGCCATAATAGCGCCCATGAAAGCCACGAGTTCCGTGCTGGGTTGCGCGCGGGCGAGTAGATACACTGCAGCTTTTGTCGTGTAGACGCTTAGGAAGACTGACGCGGCGATATGCGCTCGCGGGTAGGCGTCGGGCAGCCAGGTGTGTAAGGGAATCATACACACGTTGACGCCGATTCCGATAATTATGAAGAGTGAGGGCCAGAACCCAGTGATTGGGCCTACGGTAGGGTTGGCTCCTTGTAGAACGAGTAGGGTGATGCCAGCCGCGAGCATCGCACCTCCGAAACCATGGAAGAGCAGGTATCGGTACCCAGCCTGAACAGCCTCACCCCGCGCTTCCCAGATGAGTAGTAACGATGTTATCGCCATGAGCTCCCAGAAAATTAGAAGGGTGATCCAATCGCCTGCGAACACAACACCAAGTGAGGTTCCCGCATACAGCATTGCAAACATGTGCATCCAAGGCTTGGCGAAACCAGCAGCATAGAGCACCGCCAAGAATGTGATTGTGGCAAAGATCACTCCCATCAGATAGGATAGGTTGTCAACTCTCATCAGAACCAATCGGTATCCCATGAACGGCAAGCTCCATTCGGTTGCGTGAGGTAAGGAGACTGTGTCAATCAGGGCGAGGCCTGCGAGAATAATCATAAGTGCTTGCCGCACTCTTCCTCTGAAGAGCCAAACTACTATTGGACCGCCGACTAGGAACAAAATGTACGGCGGAACTGTAGTGCCCGCAGCAAAGCTTCCGGCGGCCGCGATACCAACCCCCGTAACTGCCGCGGCAACTCTGCCCGCTATCTCCAGCGGGCCGTAGGGCATCGTAGTCCAGATGCCTAACGCGAGTGTACCGGTCGCGGTCGCGATGATGGGACCGAGGAGGAATCCGCGGGCTTCACCGCGAGCTCCATCAAAGGGACGGAGGAAAGCTCGGAAGATGATTGGCATGAAGTAGGCCAGGTTCAACACTCCAGAGAGTACTAGTACGAAGAGGATCCACCAGTATCCTCCGTTCCACGCTCCCACCGAAAGGTACCACTTCCCCACAAACCCAGCTAACGGAGGGAGTCCCGCCATGCTCAATGTGGCTAGGAAGAAAGCGAACATTGTTACGGGCATTTTCCTCCCAATCCCATCCAACTCTGAGACTCTTGTTTTCCCAGTCTCTACGGAGACGGCGCCCGCAACGAAGAACATTGTAAGTTTCCCGAACCCGTGGGCTACCATTAGGAAGACTGCGGCTATGACCGCTGCGCTGCGCCCGTCCGCGCTGACTCCAAGAGGAGAGAGGACTGCGGCTGCGAGAATCATGTAGCTCAGTTGGCTTATCGTGGAATATGCTAAGCGCAACTTCAGGTTGTCTTGCGTAAGGGCGAATAAAGATCCGACCAGGATAGTTATGACGGCTACCGCTATCACCAGATTCTGAATGCCAAGCAACTCCATCAGGGTCGGTCCATACAGAAACAACATCACCCTGAGGAGGCCGAATACTCCCGCGTTCACAACTGCAACCGCGTGCAGTAGTCCGCTTACTGGTGTGGGCGCTATCATTGCGGTAGGCAACCAACCGTGTTCTGGGACGAGCGCGGCTTTCACACCGAACCCAACGAAGAGCAACACAAGGGCTACCCTAGCGAATTCCAGTGAGATGGATCCAACTGTTTGGTTTCCTCCAGGTATGAACGTGATCGCTGACCCACCTCCCGCGCCTAGCAGGGCAAGCATTCCGACGAGGACAGCGGCGCCTCCGCTGAGCGTGTAGATGAGATATTTGCGGCCGGCTCTGAATGCCTCTTCAGTTTGATTGTGGACGACGAGAGGGTAGGTGGAGACTGTGAGGATTTCGTAGAAGATGAACAGAGTTAGGAGATTTGCAGCCACTGAGACGCCCATCGTCGCTCCGATCACAAGCGCGAAGCATGCGAAGTAACGAGTCTGTGAATGCTCCTTCAACCCGCGCATGTAACCCGTAGAGTATACCGTTGTGATGATCCAAAGGAACGACGCAAGACTCGCGAACATGAGTCCTAGGCCATCAGCCCAGAGCGCAAGTTGCAGGTCGGGGTGAGATGACATGACCGCTAATGTGACGGCTACGGTCTGGCCGTTGAAGACCTGTGGCAAATTGAAGACGGCACAAAGGAATGTCCCTACCGAGACAATGAGAGAGGCTGATTCTCGTGCGTTTGGGTGCTTTCTAAGTGCGACGATTATCGGTGCGCCGAAAAATGGCAGCCCCACCGTGCCAAGCAGCGCCAATTGATTGAGGTCGGTCAATGTCTAAGTCTCCTAATCTTCCAAGGATCCAGGGTTCCGTACGCTCTGTGAACTAGGACGATGAGTGCGAGGGCGACTGCCTCTACACTTGCGCCAACAACTATGGAGAAGAGAACGAGTGTGTTGGCCATCAAGTTGGATGCGTGGCCGAGACCTGATGAGAATAGGGCGAGGTTGGCTCCGAACACGACGATTTGGAAGGAGATAATGGTCTTCAACAGGTTCCGTGAGTAGAACATTGAGAATAGCCCCAAGAAGAATAGAACCGTGGCCGTAGTTGCGAAAACTGTCTGATCCGTTATCACGCTCGTTCCTCCTTGGAAAGCAGGTTGACCACTCCGATCATTGCGGCTGCGAAGATGATGATTAGAATGAGCAGGTCCCAGGGCCTGAACATCCAAACGAACGCTAGAATGCCTTCTGTCGGCTGGGAAGGCGATTGTGGGAGGGACGATGTGCCCGAAAAAAGTGAGTAGGATGACGCGGCGACGATGAGGATCGTAATAGCTGCGAGCAGTGCGGCGAGCTTGCGGTTGCCTATGTCCAGTTTCGATTCTCCCGTCATCAATACAACGGTCATTAGCATCACTGACATCGCGCCAGCAAACATAGTGATGTGTAGGAGGCCAACCACAACCGCCTGATAGATTGTGAAAATAACACCTAGAACGAGGCTCGCGTAAAACAGCATGATGACGGTCACTGAGATGGATTTCGAGAAGATAGCCGCAATGACGGTGACTAGGAGAGCTGCGCAGAGGAATAACGCTACTTCCGTCACCAATCTTACCACCTCAACGCCATGACTAACCCGAGTTGAATCAGGCTCAATGGTGTAATCACGATCCAAAACAGTCGAGCGGCTTGGTCGATCCTGACTCGGGCTAGGGCCGTCTTTATTGTGAAGATTAGAAATCCGACTGCAAACAATTTGACGATGAAGTAGATGAAGTATAGAATGCTCTGTAGGATTGGGTTAGCAAAAAGTATCGGGCCCAATGGGCCGCCGAGGAATAGGCTCACAGCAAGGGCAGAAAGAAAGGCGTAAGCCAACTCTTTTGTGAGCTTGATGTAAGCGAGGGGCCTGCCCGAGAATTCAGTCATCCAACCCCCAACAATCTCCGTCTTGGCGCTCGGAATATCAAACGGAGGTTTCTCCAATTCTGCTAAGGCCGCGACTATGAAGACACAGAAACTAACAGGGGCCAGGGCTATGAACCAAACATTCTGTTGTGCAGCAACAATGCCACTGATTGAAAGGCTGCGGGCCAACAGAGCTGGTGCAACTAAAGCGACGATTAACGGCACTTCATAACCGGTATACTGCACAACCAAACGACCGATCGAAACTATTGACCACCTTCCACCCGCCGCGTAACCCAGCATCGTCGCCATGAGGGCGGAAAATCCGAGTATGAAGAATACGAAGAGAAGATCGTAGTCGTTGCTCACGACCGCTTGTGCTCCCAGTACTGGGATGAAGATAGTTCCCATTGCAGGTGCCGAAAAGAAAAGTGAGGGGCCGAATAAGAAAACGAATTTGTCAGCAATCTCTGGAATAATCTCTTCTTTTGATGTAAGCTTGAAGAAATCCGCGACAGGTTGTAAAATTCCGAATGGTCCCGCTAGGATAGGGCCTCTTCGCGATTGCATGCGCGCTTGTGTCTTTCGGTCGAGCCAATCGAAGATGAATCCTATCCAAACGAAAAATGTTAGACCAGGGAAAAGCAGGATTTCGAAGAGTTGGGTTGCAATCATTTAGGGCCTCAGGCCTCCGACGATCATAAGCCACCAACTTACGATGAGAACTACGCCAGAGCCACCGGCCAAGAAGAGTAGAGGGTAGAAGTAAGTGGTAGCCGCAAAGGACCCTGCGAGTAAGAGAGCGAAAGCTTCAGCAATCATGAAGAGGGTTGCGTACACGAATAATTCAGAGCTGTATGTGCCCCGCGGGGCAACATCTTGTTCACCACCTGTGAATGGTTGATATTTGTCTCCCTTCCCCGAAGATCTCTTTCCGAGTCTTCCCACGAGTAAGTAGATGACCAGGTCCGCTACGATAATTAGGAGTGGGCCCCCGACTACCATGATGTTGAAGGCGGTCAATTTTCGACCGCTTTCCTCATGATGAGGTCGGCCTTGTTTGGTGTGGCAAGTTCGAATTGTTTGGTCAATTCTAATGCTCTGAAGGCGCAATTGTCAACGCATTCGCCGCAGAAGATGCAGGTTGATAGGTCGAAGAGGGGGCGCTTGACTGGTAGTTCTCTGTCCCCTACTTTTCTGGTGCCCTTGTCGATCATTGTGATGACTCCTGCTGGGCAGACGACTGCGCAGACTTGGCAGCCGGTGCACTTCTCGGGATCGATGTCGAGCTTGCCGCGGAAGCGGTCGGGTAGTTGAATTGGTTGGTAGGGGTAAGCTTCGGTGGTTGGTTTCTCAAGCATCTGCCGGAACATTTCAGGGATAACTGCGCCTACCTTTCTGTGCGGCAATTAGTGGGCCTCCTTGAATTTTGAGGGGTTTGCGTTGAATCGTTCTGGGAAGTAGTGCTTGATTCCATATTGGCGAAGTTGCTCCCCTGACCATGTCCACTGCTTCTGCGAGTCAGTCTCAAGGAATGACATACGGTCCATGCAACCAAAGCATGGATCGATTGCCGTGAGGACCATTGGCACGTCCGCAAGTGTCTGTCCCTTCAGAAGTTCAAGGGCGGTTGGAATGTTGGCCATGGTTGGTTGTCTAGACTTGACGCGATCTGGGGTTCTGCCACCTGTTGACTTCACGTAGTAGAATATCTCACCTCGCGGTGCTTCGCAGTGAGATGAATGTTCACCTGCTGGAATGATGGGTGCAATCTTGACTCTAATCGGCCCCTCAGGAAGGTGTTTGACAGCGTAGCTGACCATGTTCGCTGAAACGACTAATTCGTCTAGGCGTAGACGTAGTAGTGCGCGAACGTCGCCTTCGGTGCGGGTTACGATGTCGAAAGGAACTTCGTCGTACGCTGCGTAAGGGTCGTTCAGTCGAACGTCCTGTCGCAGCCCAACGTATCTTGCCATTGGACCGACGGCGCAGAGTTTCTCGGCTGTTTCTTGATTTATCTTGTTGCCTACGTTTTCAGTCCGCGCTAACATTGTTTCTTCGGTATCGATTATCTCTCGGTAGTAATGGGCTCGGTCGGTAAGGAATTTCATACGTTCGACGATTCGATCTTCCATATTCTCTGGCATGTCGCGCCTCACGCCGCAGAACGCGTTCATTGATTTGTGGACTCGGTTGCCTGAAATCGCTTCAACTAGGTCCAGTACGACTTCTCGATCGTTCCAAACCCACATGAACAGGGTCTCGAATCCTGCCCAGTGTCCCATCAACCCCACCCAGAGCAGATGGCTGTGAATTCTCTCTAATTCGGAGATGATTAGGCGAATGTACTTCGCTCGTCTCGGAACTTCATAGATAGTCAGACCTTCTACGGCTTGGCCATAGCAGAGGCTGTGAACGAAGCTGCAGATTCCGCAAGTACGTTCGAACATGTACATGTTCTGCACCCAGGGGCGTGACTCTGCCGCTTTCTCGAGGCCTCTGTGCACGTATCCAATTCTAGGAATGACCTGTATGATCTTCTCTCCTTCGAGGATGAGTTTGAAGTACTCTGGTTCCTTCAGGGCTGGATGGATGGGTCCGAAGGGGACGAGGTTCTCGACTGAATACTCCATTAATCCTGCGGACTCTTCTCTAACCTTCGACTCATCGCTCATTTTCGCTCAACCTCCAAGTGTAATCGCTTTCGGATCTCCGCTGGCTTGGTAGTTTTCAGAAGAGGCGGGGGTAGGTCGGCGGGCCAGTTGTCTGGTAGGAGAAGTTTCTGGTTTATCCACGGATTTCCTGTAAATGTGACCCCAAACAGGTCGTGAATTTCCATCTCGTACAAAATCGCGCCGGGGATAATATCGACGATTGAAACGGCAGTTGACTGAGCCTTCGGCACAGTGCTCTTAACGTAGATAGTATCCTTATCTTGCGAAAAGTGATAGATGATTCCGATATTCTGGCCAAGGTCTAGCCCTGTTATTGTTGCGAGGTGGAGTATTCTGAGGTCGTTGATTAAGTGAGAAATGAAATCCTTAATGTGCTCTTGATCAACGTCAATGAAAGTCTCGCCTTTCCGTGGCACCGAAACTTTGCTGTTGGATTGTGCAGCGTAGGTTTGGAGTTTCTCAAGCAAGTTTTCGCTCATTTTACAGCCCCCAACAGTTTCAGGACGCCGTACATGATGGCTTCAGGCCGCGGTGGGCAGCCTGGGATGAACATGTCAACAGGTATG